>ERZ780195.1080-NODE-1080-length-24078-cov-6.157974_pt1 | contig 24078 bp, 17 predicted proteins | sample MGYA00511017_ERZ780195 | MGnify/ENA primary metagenome ERZ780195 (study PRJEB29588, sample SAMEA2159974) | human gut metagenome | biome: human gut; feature: human-associated habitat; material: faeces | place: Denmark | collected 2008/2010 ...
CGATAAAGTCTATATGGAGCCGCTGACGCTCGAATATCTCGCGCGTATCTGCCGCTATGAGCGCCCGGACGCGATAGTCCCCGGCATCGGCGGTCAGACCGGACTCAACCTTGCGATGCAGCTCGCGAAGAAGGGCGTTCTCAAGGAGTGCGAGATAGAGCTGCTCGGCACTGATGCCGAGAGCATTGAGCGCGCCGAGGACAGAGAGCTGTTCAAAGAGCTCTGCGAGAGCATCGGCGAGCCGATAGTCCCCTCGCAGATAACCTACAGCATCGAAGAGGGTCTTGAGGCGGCGGAGAAGATAGGCTACCCCGTTATCCTGCGCCCCGCGTTCACGCTTGGCGGAACGGGCGGCGGCTTCGCCTATGACCCCGACGAGATGCGCGACATGATGAAGAACGCGCTTGCGCTCTCGCCCGTGCATCAGGTGCTCGTCGAAAAGAGCATAAAGGGCTACAAAGAGATAGAATACGAAGTGATACGCGATGCGAACGACACCGCTATCACCGTCTGTAATATGGAAAACCTCGACCCCGTCGGCATTCATACCGGCGACTCGATAGTCGTCGCGCCCAGCCAGACGCTGACGAATAAAGAATATCAGATGCTCAGGGATTCCGCGCTCAAAATTATCCGCGCCCTGGGAGTAAAGGGCGGCTGCAACGTTCAGTTTGCGCTCGACCCCCATTCGTTCCGCTACTATGTTATTGAGGTCAACCCCAGAGTTTCGCGCTCGTCCGCCCTCGCTTCAAAGGCGAGCGGATATCCGATAGCGCGCGTCTCGGCGAAGATAGCGGTCGGCATGGATCTGCATGAAATACAGCTTGCAAACACCCCTGCCTGCTTTGAGCCCTCGCTCGACTATGTCGTGACCAAGATGCCGCGCTTCCCGTTCGACAAGTTCCCCGCCGCGCACAACACGCTTTCGACCCAGATGAAGGCGACCGGCGAGGTCATGAGCGTCGGACGCACTTTTGAAGAGAGCCTGCTCAAGGCGATACGCTCGCTCGAGGAGAGCAAGAACCATCTGCATATGGAGAAGTTCGACTCGGCGCATATGAGCGTTGACGAGCTGCTCGAATATATCAAAGAGGGCACGGACGACCGTCTCTATGCAATATCCCAGCTGATGTGGATGGGCGTTGACCCGTCGCTTATCTGCGATATAACGCATATAGATATGTTCTTCCTCGACAAGATAAAGAAGATAGTCGATTTCGAGAGGGAGATGGAGGCGAATCCCGGCTCTGACATTCTTCTGCGCGAGGCAAAGCGCCTCGGCTTCTCCGATTCGTATATCGCCGAGCTCTGGAAAGAGAGCGAGGACAGCATATATGAGCGCAGATGCAAAGAGGATATCTTCCCGACATACAAGATGATTGATACCTGCGCGAGTGAGTTCGACAGCTATGTGCCCTATTTCTACTCGACCTACGCGAGCGAGAACGAGTCCGTCGTGTCGGACAAAAAGAAGATAATAGTCTTAGGTTCAGGTCCTATCCGTATAGGACAGGGCGTTGAGTTTGACTATTCGACCGTCCACGCCGTCCATGCTATTCAGCAGCTCGGCTATGAGGCGATAGTAATCAACAACAACCCCGAGACCGTTTCGACCGACTATACCACTGCCGACAAGCTCTATTTCGAGCCCCTGACGACAGAGGATGTCATGAATATAGTACATCTTGAAAAGCCGGAGGGCGTTATAGTCACCCTCGGCGGTCAGACTGCCGTCAACCTCGCGGCTCCGCTTGCAAGGCGCGGCGTGAAGATAATCGGCACCGACTGTGACGCCATTGAGCGCGCCGAGAACAGAGACGCGTTTGACGCCGTTATAAAATCTCTCGGCATCCCGAACCCGAAAGGCGAGGCCGTTACGGATATCGAGACCGGTGCGGCTGTTGCCGCGCGCATAGGCTATCCTGTTCTTGTGCGCCCGAGCTTCGTGCTCGGCGGCAGAGCGATGGAGATAGTCGCTAACGAGACTATGCTCAGAAAATATCTCAAGAACGCCGTTGAGGTCGATGAGGACAAGCCCGTGCTCATAGATAAATATCTTATGGGCAAGGAAGTCGAGATAGACGCCATCTGCGACGGCAGCGAGGTGTTCATTCCCGGCATAATGGAGCTCGTCGAGCGTACCGGCGTCCACTCGGGCGACAGCACGAGCGTGTATCCGCCGTTCTCTATTTCGCAGAAGGTCAGAGACACGATAGCCGAATACACCACAAAGCTCGGACTCGGCATAGGCATAGTCGGTCTGTTCAATATACAGTTTATAGTTGACAGCGACGAGAGCGTCTATGTTATCGAGGTCAATCCCCGCGCTTCGCGAAGTGTGCCGTTCCTTTCAAAGTCCACCGACTGCAACCTTGTCCGCATCGCGACAAAGGTCATGCTCGGCCAGAGCCTACGCGACCAGGGCATAACCGATATGCGCCTGCCCGACGGCAAGCGCTGGTATGTCAAAGCCCCGGCGTTCTCGTTCGAGAAGCTGACCGGCATGGATGCATATCTCTCGCCCGAGATGAAATCGACCGGCGAAGCGATAGGCTACGACAAGCGCCTGAACCGTGCGCTCTACAAGGCTCTTCAGGCGTCCGGAGTCAAGATGAAAGAATACGGTACGGTAATAGTCACCCTTGCCGATGAGGATAAAGAAGAAGCTCTGCCGCTCGTCAAACGCTTCTATCACCTCGGCTTCAATATCGAGGCGACCGCCGGAACCGCGGCGTTCCTCAAGAAGCACGGCATACGCACCCGCGTGCGCGGCAAGCTCAGCGAGGGCAGCACCGAGATTCTCGATTCTATCCGCGCGGGCTATGTCAGCTATGTTATAAACACGCGCGCCATTCTCTCCGGCGTCCACTTTGAGGATGGCGTTGAGATCCGACGCTGTGCCGTCCAGAACGGCGTGACGATATTCACCTCCCTCGACACCGTGAAGATAGTCCTCGATGTTCTCGAAGAGATAACCCCCGAGATATCGACCATAAACGGCGACGGCGAGAACTGATTTCAACAACCCTTATTATATTAAAAGACCTCCCCGAGCGGGAGGCCTTTTGCTTTTGCTGAAAATAAACCGCCGCACGGCACGAACCGACGGCGGATTGATATTTTAATTTACGCCTTGCCCTTTTGCAGCAGCACTCTCAGCGGTCCCTCAAAGACGAGCTGATTGATAAAAAACGCCTTTATGTCGTTCGGGCTGCAAAACTTTTTTCTGCGCCCTGCGGAGAGCGAGGTCTGCTCCCTTATCGTGCGCGAGACGAAGCCGACGCAGGTGTCGCGCCCGCGCTGCTTCGGGATTATCCGCAGATAGAGCAGTGCGAGCCCGATGTAGCTGTACTTATATTCGTCGGCGTTCGAGGTCATGTGCTTTATGATGCGCTCTACATTGCGGAGCTCCGCTTCCGTTACGGGCAGAGCGAACAGCGCGCAGGGGACATCCGTGCCTTTGTAAGTCGGGTGGAGGTCGAAGTCCTCGGTCATGAATCCGCGCTTACCCGTGAAGCTGAAAAATTTCGGGTAGTGTTCGTCCGTGCTTATCGACATGTGAGAGTATTCCCAAAGCCCTATTCTTTTTATAGTCCGCGAGACCTTATCCGGATAGTCGGTGAGCATAATATAGACGGTGCGGTCTTTTCTGTTCATTCGGCATACTCCCCCTTGTAATATTTTTTAGTATATGCTAACATTATAAACAACTAAAGTTGTCTAATCAAGAAACTGTTTTACAAATTGGTAAGATAAACGACTAAATATAAAAAGAGGCGTTTAAATGGTGAATAAAAATGATCTGAGATATATCAAAACGGAGCGGCTGATAGTACATACATATGTCGATCTGCGCCTGCGCGACCCGTCACCCGTCAAAGTCAGCGACCTGTGCCGGGAGGCGCTGATAAATAAAACGACATTCTATTCCCACTATGACACCATGGAGAGCCTGCATCGGCACATCTGCCGCGAGACCGTCGCCGATATCCTCGGCCGCTGCGACTGCGCCCGGATGGCGTTCGGCGATACATACGCCTTTGTTTCAGAGCTGGTCGGCGCGATATCGCGCGAAGAGCGGCTCATCCGCGCGCTCTACGGCGATGATGTGACTTCACTGCTCAACGACGCGGAGGAGGCTCTTTTCAGAATCTATCTGCATGACGACGACGAGCCGGAGCGCAAAGAAAAAATAATCTTCTGCATCGGCGGAACATCAAGATTATTGCTCATGAACCCGGACGAGCACGGCATCCGCGCGGCGTCCGAGCTTATACGCACCGTCTTTAATCTCAACGAAAACAGAACATAAAAATCTTCAGCGCCGAGGTCACAAATTGTTTACAAACATATTGTTGACAATCGGCGCACATATATGTATAATGTGTAGCGTGCTACACTTAATATTGCTTAAAACAGTTTTGCGGAAAGGAGATCGCTATGGAGCATATCGGATATTTTTTCAAGCGTATAGATAACCGTTTGAAGTCGAACGCCGACGCTGCACTCGGTAAGCACGGGCTGACTTTTGCGCAGTCGCGTATTTTGAGATTCCTCGCCGAGCGCGGAGGTCAGACAACCCAGAAAGAGATTGAAGACTACGCCCATGTCTCGCACCCGACGATTGTCGGCATAGTCACACGCATGGAGCAGAGCGGCTTTCTCAGCACCTGTACCGACCCGTCGGACAAGAGAAACAAGGTCGTGCGGCTGACCGATAAGGCGAAAGACATCAATCTCGAGATACGCCGTTCGATTGATAACGGCGAGCGGGCGATGCTCAGATCGTTCAGCGAAGAAGAAGTCGAACAGCTCTGTGGATATCTCATAAGGATATGCGATAACCTTGATATTGACAGCAGCCCCGGCTGCAAACCGGAAAGTGGAGCAAAGAAAGAAAAGAGGGAGTGAGAATATGATAAAAACTTTGTTGAAGAGCATGCGCCAATACAAAAAAGTATCATGGGCGACTATCTTTTTCTCCACGTTTGAAGTCGTGTTCGAGATAGTTATCCCGCTTTGTATGTCGGGTCTTATCGACAACGGCATCGAGGGCGGCGTGATGTCCATGGTCTGGAAATACGGTCTTGCGCTGCTATTCCTCGCGGTGTTCCAGATGGTGACGGGAATGCTTGCGGCGTTCCTCGGCTCGCGCGCGTCCGCCGGGTTCGGCGCGAATCTGCGCAGCGATATGTATGATAATGTTCAGACCTTCGCATTCTCGAATATCGACAAATTCTCGACCGCGTCGATAGTTACGAGACTGACGACGGATGTCACAAATATTCAGAACGCCTATCAGATGCTCATAAGAATAGCGATACGCGGACCGGTTATGCTGATTTTCGCCATGATAGTCTCGTTCAGAATCGACAGCCAGATTTCGCTTATGTTCATTGCGATTATACCTATCCTCGCGGCTCTGCTCGTGCTGATAATCATCAAGGTGCACCCCGTGTTCAAGCGCGTTTTCCACACCTACGATGAGCTCAACAACGTCGTTCAGGAGAATGTGCGCGGCATAAGAGTCGTCAAGTCCTTCAATCAGGAGGATCACGAGATAAGCAAGTTCGAGAAGATATCCGAGAAGATATACAAAGACTTCGCAAAAGCGGAGCGCCTTATTGCGCTCAACTCGCCTATTATGCAGGTCTGTATGTATACCTGCATGATACTCATCTCGTGGCTCGGCGCGAAGGCGGTCATCGCCAGCGGCAACAACGCAGCACTCGGTCTGACCACCGGCTCGCTCACCGCGCTGTTCACCTACGCCATGCAGATACTCATGAGCCTCATGATGCTCTCCATGGTCTTTGCCATGATGATAATCGCGAGCTCTTCCGCTCAGCGTATAGCTGAGGTACTCAACGAAAAGACCGATATCTCGAACCCCGCGAACCCCGTTCTCGAAGTCAAAGACGGCGAGATAGATTATAAAAATGTCAATTTTGCCTATGCTTCAAAGGCGGACACCAAGGTGCTCGACAATGTCAACGTGCATATAGCCTCCGGCGAGACGGTCGGCATAATCGGCGGCACGGGTTCGTCAAAGTCCTCGTTCGTCCAGCTCATACCGCGCCTTTACGATGTAACGGGCGGTGAAGTGATGCTCGGCGGCGTGGATGTCAGAAGCTACGATCTCGATACCCTGAGAAACTCGGTCGCAATGGTGCTCCAGAAGAACGAGCTGTTCTCCGGCACGATATCTGAGAACCTGCGCTGGGGCAATGAAAATGCGACCGACGATGAAATAAAGCACGCCTGCGAGCTCGCTCAGGCGGATGAATTCGTCAGCGCGATGCCCGACGGCTACAACACCTATATCGAACAGGGCGGCACGAACGTCTCCGGCGGTCAGAAACAGAGGCTGTGCATAGCGCGCGCCCTGCTCAAGAATCCCAAGGTGCTCATTCTCGACGACTCGACAAGCGCCGTCGATACCCACACCGACGCGCTGATTCAAAAGGGACTTTCGCAGTATATGCCCGACACGACGAAGATAATTATAGCTCAGCGCATAAGCTCGGTTCAGAACGCGGACAAAATACTCGTGTTCGACAACGGCAGAATAATCGCGCAGGGCACGCATGACGAGCTGCTGAAATCCTGCGATATCTATCGCGAAGTTTATGAATCCCAGCAGAAGGGAGGAAACGACGATGAGTAAGCCTATACCCATGCACGGCGGACCCAAGGGTATGCCCGGCGGACCCGGAATGCAGCCCAGAAAGCTCGACAAGAAAACGCTCAAGCGTCTGCTCTCTTATCTCAAAAATTATAAAGGCACGATAGTCCTCGTCACAATCTGCATCCTGCTCAGCGCAGTTGCGGGTGCGGCGTCATCGATGTTCCTCCAGACGCTTATCGACGATTATATAACCCCGATGGTCGGTCAGTCATCACCCGACTTCTCCGGCTTCATTCGCGCGCTGATAACCATGGCGGTCATCTATCTCATCGGCACGCTCTCGACGCTTATCTACAACCGCCGCATGGTCACTATAGCGCAGGGAACGCTCAAGACCATACGCGATGAGATGTTCGAGAAGATGCAGCGCCTGCCGATAAGATATTTCGACTCGCACACCCACGGCGACACGATGAGCCTCTACACAAACGATACGGATACCCTACGCCAGATGCTCGCGCAGTCGATGGGTCAGCTGATTTCTTCTGCGTTCACCGTCGCGGCGGTATTTTGCTGTATGCTCTATATCAGCGTCGGTCTGACGCTCGTTGTGTGCATATCGCTGTTCTTTATCATGCAGATAATCAAGAGAGTTGTCGGCAAGAGCGGCGCGTATTTCGTAGCCCAGCAGAGATCTCTTGCAGACCTTGACGGATATATCGAAGAGATGATAAACGGTCAGAAGGTCATAAAAGTCTTCTGCCACGAAGAGCAGTCTAAGAAAGAAATGAAGCAGCGCAACACCGAATGGGAGCACAACGCCGCGAACGCAAACGGCCACGCGACCTCGATGATGCCCATGACGAACGCGTTCGGATATTTTCTGTATATCCTGCTCGCCGTTATCGGCTCATATATGGCTATCGCCGGCACGAAGAATTTCGGGCTGACCGGCGTCAACACGCTGTCCCTCGGCATGATAGCCTCGTTCCTCGTGCTCTCGCGCAACTTCATAAACCCGATATCCCAGATGTCGAACCAGTTCAACTCGATTGTCAACGCCCTCGCGGGCGCCGAGCGAATCTTCACATTTATGGACGAAGAGCCTGAGCCCGATGACGGATATGTTACCCTCGTAAATGCAAAAGAGGAGAACGGCGAGATAGTCGAAGTCAAGGAGCACACCGGAATGTGGGCATGGAAGCATCCCCACGGCGACGGCACTCTGACTTATACAAAGCTTGAGGGTCAGGTTGTTCTCGACCATGTCGATTTCGGCTACACACCCGAAAAGGAAGTCCTTCACGATATCACGCTCTACGCAGAGCCGGGTCAGAAGGTGGCTTTCGTCGGCGCGACCGGAGCGGGCAAGACCACGATAACAAACCTCATAAACCGCTTCTATGACATAGCGGACGGCAAGATACGCTATGACGGAATAAATATCAACAAGATAAAGAAAGCCGATTTGCGCCGCAGTCTCGGCGTCGTGCTCCAGGATGTCAACCTGTTCACGGGCACTGTCATGGAGAACATCCGCTACGGCAACCCCGAGGCGACCGACGAGCAGTGCATCTCGGCGGCGAAGCTCGCGAATGCTGACGGCTTCATCCGCATGCTCCCGGACGGCTACAACACCGTACTCAAGGGCGACGGCTCCGGACTTTCGCAGGGTCAGCGTCAGCTGATATCGATAGCCCGCGCGGCGGTCTCCGACCCGCCCGTAATGATCCTCGACGAAGCGACCTCCTCGATAGATACGCGCACCGAGGCTCTCGTCCAGGGCGGCATGGATAAGCTGATGAAAGGGCGCACGGTCTTTGTTATCGCGCACCGCCTCTCGACCGTCCAGAACTCCGATGTTATAATGGTGCTCGACCACGGCAGAATAATCGAGCGCGGCAACCACGAAAAGCTCATCGCCGAAAAGGGCACATACTATCGCCTCTATACCGGCGCGTTTGAGTTGGAGTGATTGGCAGAGCTGCGATAATTGGAAGTAAAAAGCAGAATCTCCTGCCCGGGAGCTGTTCCCGGACAGGAGATTTTTGTATATAACGAGCTTTGGGCATTTCTGATTCTTGTCGGAATACAACGCAAAAATTCTACCCGACGAAAATTTCGGGTAGGATTGCTTTTTATCAGTCTTTTTTCCTGAGCTCCGCCATGGCGGCGAAGTGGAGAACATCGAACTCCTCGGGTGCGTTTTCTCTGAGCATTCGGAGATGCTCGCGCTTCTAGTTTTCGATCTTCTCGGGTGTCAGCGCCGCGCCGATTCCGCGGCAGGCTTTCATCCTGCCGTTCCAGCTCTCGCGCGTGAAATGTACCTTCAGCTTCCACTCCTCGTGGTGCATGAGCTCGAACTTTTCTTTGTAGCAGGCGGGTATTTCTATCGGGTGCATTGTTTCGCCCGCGCCGCTCCAGTCGGGGCTGTATCTGAGCACGAGATCCTCGCTCATGCCGGCAATCTTGTCTTCAAACGGCAGCCACTCCATGCACAGTACAAGAAGACGCCCGTTGCTTTTTAGCATACGGCAGAGCTGAGGGATGAGCTTTTCGTGGTCGAAATACCAGAAGCACTGACAGGCGGTCGCGGCATCAAATGAAGCGTCCGGGAAGTCTACCTTTTCAGCCGGCATCGCGTAATAGCCGATGCCCATGTCCTGCGAGAGCTTCTTTGCCTGCTCTATCTGTTCGGGGGATATGTCCGTCCCCGTCCATTTTGCGCCGAAGCTGTACATGTTGCGCGGCAAAACGTCCGTGCCCGTGCCGAGATCGAGCACGCTCTGCCCCAGTCGAACGCCTTGCCGCCGTCGATTCTCTCGTCTTTTATATCGTGTTTTGACCCCGTCCGCATGACAGACAGGGTCAGATTAGTTTTATTTTATCTCCAGAGATTCATCCAGAAAGCGCCTTCAACGCCCGTGAACGAGATCAGCTGAGCCATGTTCACATATATGCACGCGACAGTCGAGACCGTGAATATCAAATCGACGAGCTTCTTTGCGCTCTCCGACTTGATGCTCTTATAGAGTGTGAACGCGATGACGAGCGCGCCGATGACCATCTGCCATGAGAAGTCCGCGTTGTAGCGCACGGCATAGCCGCTTTCCCACGAGGAGAAGATTATCGCGAGCGGCATGAGAATGCAGGTCACGCCGATAAGCAGGATGGGCAATACGCGCTTTTTCTTCTCGACGCGCTGCAATGCCTTGCTCGAGAAGAGATAGGCGAACATGGGCAGAGCGCGGTATATGATTCCGACGGATATAAGATTCTTGCCAGCGTCGTCGAAGAACATATAGCCGTTGAGCCCGAAGCGCTCCGCAGAGGAAGCAAGATGCGTGAATGTCTTGGGCGTGAAGTGCGGCATGTTCAGAAGATACGCATACATATTGATGAGCACATATTTCCAGTGGAACTCCGAGTGGGTGAAGTCGTTTATCGTCAGCGAATACTGAATGCCGAAGTCGAGCGGATTGTCGAAGCGCAGATAGTTATATACCATCTGCCCGAGGGCGATAACGCCGAGCGGAACGAGGGCTACAGCCGCATATTTGAAGAATGTGCGGGTCTTCTGCTTCTTTTCGAGTCCGTCGAGCGCTTTTTTGAGTCCGCCCGCGAAGAAGAACAGCGCGGCGATGCAATAGACCGCGAGCGTCGGGCGGCAGAGCACGGCATAGCCGAGGAAGAACGAGGCAAAGCCGAGGCGGACATATGAGATTTTGCCATCCCAGAGAATATTCGAGGTCATGAGCAGATACGCGCCGATAGTCACGCACATGAATCCGCCGGAGATGGCGAGCTCATAGAACAGCGGACGCGCCGCGGAGAACATGATTCCCGAGGACATCTGCAAGGTTATCAATCCGGCGAGCACCGTGTTGGTCGGCAGGCTGCGAAATTTTTTGTCTATCACCGCGAGATATATCTTCGTCAGGAATATTATTCCGACAAGCGCGAACATCAGCGTCGCCCAGCCGGTCGGGAAATAGCAGCCGGTTATCAAATGATACGGCAGGAACAGCGCGATGACCGGTCCGATGCCGTAATATGAGTAGTATTTGCCGTTATACAGGCAGTGATCCCAGAGGAAGTTGCCCGCGCCTATTTCAGCATCACGCCTTGTGTATTCATAGGGATTGTCCATTTTGAGCAGATCTTCGTCAGGCTCTTCGAGAAGGTTCACCTGATGATGCTCAAACGCGTCAACGAGCTCTTTGGTTATCTGGTCGCCCTCCTGCGAAGTGAAGCTGTAGTGCGTGGTTGACCAGCCTTTTTGCAGATTTGTGAATGTGAGATACACCGAAAATACCATTGCGGCGGCGGTTATGACTGCCGCGATGCGGGTGCAGTTGACTCTGTTGTCGGAGAATTTCTTGCGCGCTCCGGCGGGATTCGCTATAGCATAGATGATAATTATGGCGGCAGCAGCTATGAGCAGATATGTCAGGATAATTTCCGCTATATGCAGCGCGCTTATCGACTGATTGAGCGTGATGCCCTTGAGCGTTGCGCTGTGATAGTCGTCGAGAGATATCTCGAGTCTGAGGCGCGACACTTCACCGGAGAAGTTGCAGGTCATGACATTGTCGAGCCCGTTTTCGAGCGTGAGCTTTGCGATATTCGTGCGGTAATATGAGCTCGTTGAATCGGCGAAATCGACATAGACCTTGCCGCTGTTTGCCGACTCTCCGAAGTCGACATCGAACCCTATAGAACCGACGCGCGCGTCAATGCCGGTAAACTCTATCTCGGAATAGCCCTCGCCGAGGGTTATCGTGCCGTCGTCGTTATAAGTAATATTGGCTCCGTCTGCGCGGGAGAGGTCGAGCGGCTGCTCTTTGTATCCTCCGAGAAGCCTGTTTATCGGTGTGAAATTCATCACGCACAGGCTCACGACCGTTACTATAACAAACAGAACGGCAACGCATACGGAAAGCTTTTTTAGAAATTTTCTGTTTTCTCTGTCCATAGGCACCTCACAATTTTTTTAAAGTCAGCTAATTATACCCTATTCGGGGCAATTTTTCAAGTTTGTTGTTAAATCCGAAAAAGCGGAGTTATATAAAAAGACACGGCTCACATAAGCTGTGAACCGCGCCTTTTCTATTTTGCTATTCGATTAATACTTGACGTTGGTTATCTCGAGGAAGTTGTCGAGAACCGCGCTGCCGCTGAACTTGCTGCCGAGCACCTTGCCGGAGCCGGTGATAAGGACGTGCATATACTGATAGAGATCTACCATATGATTGGTCTTGGGGTTGTAGGTGAGCACTGCGGTGCAGTCATAGTACTTGAGCGAATACTCAACATCCTTGACGACCTTCGTGACGTTGGGGTCGTTCTGGAGGGTGTTGTCGATATCGGCCTTCGCAAGGGGGCTGAACATCGTTCCGGTGAAGCCCTTGGAGATAACGCCCGTCTTGGGATCGCAGGGCTCGGGGTTGATATCCGCCTTGAGGACTATCGTTATCTTGTAGTTGCCGTTCGAGAGAACCTCGCACTTTGCGCTCTTTATCTTGCTGACATCGGTCAGGGTGCAGCCCTTTGTGGGATGCTGATAAATCGGGAACCACTTCATGTCGGTGCCCTTCGGATTGTTCTCGTGCTTCTTGCCCTTTGCGTCCTTCTCGCTGGTCATGAACAGACCCGCAACGGGGAGGAGCATATTGATGACGGTACCGTCGAAGTTTCTCTTCTCCTTGGGCAGAACCTGCCACTCGGACTTCTCATAGCCGACCTTGCTGCTCTTTGCGAGATTGAGAACGTCTCTGTAAGCGGCGAGGATCTCGGCATAGCTCTCGGGCTTGCCGTTCGAGGGCTTTGCGGAATTGTCGGCGGGAGCCTTGGTCTCGATAACGGTGTGCCCCTCTTTGTCGGTCACTATCTCGGTTTCGACCGCGGTGTCGTCGGAGGCTGCTTCCGAGGAGGCCTCGGGAAGCAGATCGTCCGCAATAGCGTCGCCGTTTATGGCAACGTCGCCGGCGGCAGTTGTGTCGTTGTTATCTTTGTCCTTCTTGCAGGCCGCAAAGCTTGCAATCATGGCGATCGCGAGCAGAAGAGCCGCGATTCTCTTGAGATTCTTATTCATTGTTTTCTATCCCCTTGGAAAAATCAATATTTGAAGCTGGAATAGCTTACATACGATGTTCCGGTAGCGGTGGGCTTGCCGATACCGATGTCGATGTTGACGGTGATATCAAACTTGACATCGAGCTTGACGAAATGACCGGTAGCGGCGTCGATGGTTGCGGTAACGACTGCGCCCGAGTAGCTCTCGGTGACCTTTGCGCCGCCGTAAACTTCGTCGATGGCGTCATAGATGCAGCTGGCTCTCTTGTGGTCATAGTAACCCTTGTCCTTGTCGCCGACGCAGATTCCGCTCTTGTCGAGGGGAGCGTTGCAGGTCGCGGTGCCCTTGGTTGCATAGGAATTGCCGTTCTTGATGTTGATGGTGATTATGTAGTTCGAGCCGCTCTGCTTGCAGGAAGCTGCGGTGACGTCGCCGGTGCCGAGGGTCGAGGCTCTGAGAAAATACTTGTTTGTGTCGGTATTCCACTGACCCTTGGTGACGGTTTCGTTGTAGGCGTTCTCGGCACCGATGCCCATGAACTTGTAGATAAGGCTCTTGAACTGCTTGACAACAGCGTTTGCCTCGATCTTCTCGTTCTTGGTCTCTCTGTGCTTCGTGAAGCCGACCTTGCCGGAGACGGCTGCCTTTGTGGCGGCATTGTAATAGTTGAGGATATCCGCGGTGCTCGAGGGGGCCTTGTTGCCCTTCGAGGTGACTACGGGAGCCTTGCCGCTGTCGGCGGGCTTGGTCTCGATGACCTTGCCGGAAGCGTCGGTAACGGTCTCAATTTCGGTGGACTCGGCAGAAGCGTCCTCGCTTGAGGCCTCTGCGGGGGTGCTTTCGTCGGAGACGGTGTTGTTCGCGTCTGCGGAGCTCTCGGAGGGAGCGGTGGAATCGCCGTTGTCCTTGTCGCTCTTGCACGCCGCGAACGAGAATATCATCGCGAGGACAAGAAGCAGGGAAGCGATCTTCATAAGATTCTTTTTCATGTCAAAAACCTTTCATAAAATATTTTCGGGTATTTCCGCCCGTTTTTTGTGCTGCACTTTACAAGGCAACACAGCGCACTATAAATTTACACTAATTAACTAATAATGTCAAGTAAATTTTGATAAAAACAAAATTAATAACGCCGTGTTTTTATGCAAGATAACATCACAGACTGCCTTTTAGTAATAGATTGTTTACATTCGCTTTTATAAAGTTATGGAAATTCGCCGAAAGTTATGATATAATATCAAGGTATATGTGCTCCGGCGCATAAGATACACCCCGAAAGGAGTCTGCGGCATGGCGGAGAAAAAGCTCATCTCATGGAATGTCAACGGAATAAGAGCGTGCATCGGCAAGGGCTTTTCCGAGGCTTTTGCGGCGCTTGATGCCGATATCCTCTGCCTGCAGGAGACGAAGGTTCAGGCGGGGCAGGTCGACTTTGCGCCCGAGGGCTATCACTGCTACTGGAACTACGCCGAGAAAAAAGGCTATTCCGGCACGGCGGTCTTTTCGCGTGAAGAGCCTTTGAGCGTGTCATACGGCATCGGCATTCCCGAGCACGACCGCGAGGGGCGCGTGATAACGCTCGGATTTGAAAAATTCTATTTCGTCTGCGTCTATACCCCCAATTCGCAGGACGGGCTCGCCCGGCTCGACTACAGAATGACATGGGAGGACGCGTTCAGGGACTATCTTCTCTCGCTCGACAGGGACAAGCCCGTAATAGTCTGCGGCGATATGAATGTTGCGCACAACGAGATAGATTTAAAGAACCCCAAGACGAACCGCAAGAACCCCGGTTTCACGGACGAAGAGAGAAACAAGATGACCGAGCTGCTCTCGGCGGGCTTTATTGATACATTCAGATATTTCTATCCCGACGTCGAGGGACAGTACAGCTGGTGGAGCTACCGCTTCAAATCGCGCGAGCGGAACACGGGCTGGCGCATCGACTATTTCCTCTGCTCCGAGCGGCTCAACAGCCGGCTTACCGGCGCGAAAATACATCAGGAGATATTCGGCTCCGACCATTGTCCTGTCGAGCTGACTGTCGATATATAAAAAAGCGCCGCCGAAAAGGCGACGCAGGAAAGCTTGATTTTATATTGAGTTTTCGCTGAAGTCGATAACGAGCTTGTCGCGCTTCATCTCGAGCTTCGTGTATTTCACTCCCGCGGCGTCGAACATTCTTTTCGATGCGCGCACGCTGTCGGTGTTGCGGTACTTGTCGCTGATATAAATTACCTCTTTTATCCCGCTCTGGATTATCGCCTTGGCGCATTCGTTGCAGGGGAAAAGCGCGACATAGACCTTGCATCCGCGCAGGTCGCCGCTGGCGTTGAGTATGGCGTTCAGCTCTGCGTGGCAGACATAGGCGTATTTTGTGTTAAACGCGCTGCCCTCGCGCTCCCACGGGAACTCGTCATCGTCGCAGCCGGAGGGGAAGCCGTTATAACCGACGGACATTATCCTGTTTCTGTCGTTTACGATGCAGGCGCCCACCTGGGTGTTCGGATCCTTGCTCCTGCAAGCAGAGAGCATCGCGATCCCCATAAAATACTCGTCCCACGAGATATAATCGCTTCTTTTAGGCATTTTTCACCGCTCCGTTTCCCTTATAATAGCATAATATATCAACCCGATATTAACATATCCAAGCCGTTAAGGCAAGAAGAAATTTTTGAGGTGACTTTCTATGGGTCTTTTAAAGAAAATTTTCGGAGACTACTCTTCGAGAGAAATCAAGCGTATCACGCCGATAAAGGACAAGGTGCTCGCGCTTGACGAGGAATATTCAAAACTCACCGATGAGGAGCTCAAAGCAAAAACCCCTTATTTCAAGGAGCGCCTCGCCAACGGCGAGACCCTTGACGATATCCTGCCCGAGGCGTTCGCCGCCTGCCGTGAGGCATCGTGGCGCGTGCTCGGAATGAAGCACTTCCCCGTGCAGGTTCTCGGCGGTATCGTGTTGCATCAGGGACGCATAGCGGAGATGAAGACGGGCGAAGGCAAAACGCTCGTCGCGACGCTCCCCGCCTATCTCAACGCGCTCTCCGGCAAAGGGGTCCACATCGTCACGGTCAACGACTACCTCGCACGCCGCGACAGCGAGTGGATGGGCAAGGTCTACCGCTTCCTCGGGCTCAAGGTCGGTCTGATAATCCATGAGAAGAACAACGACGAGCGCCGTGAGGCATATGCCGCCGACATAACCTACGGCACGAACAACGAGATGGGCTTCGACTATCTGCGTGACAACATGGTGCCCTACAAAGAGCTCAAGGTTCAGCGCGGCCACTCGTTCGCGATAGTCGACGAGGTCGACTCGATACTTATCGATGAGGCGAGAACGCCGCTCATCATATCCGGCCGCGGTGACCGCTCGACCGATCTCTACAAGCAGGCGAACGCTTTCGCCCGCACGCTCAATTTCGAGCGCATAAAGGAGCTGCGCTCCTCTTCGAGACTCGAAGATACCGCCGACCAGGTCAGCGAAAACTGCGATGTCATTGTCGACGAAAAGGCGAGAACTGCCGTCCTGACCCAGAAAGGTATTGCAAAGGCGGAGAAGTATTTCAATCTCGACAACCTCATGGATCCCGCGAATATGACCATCCAGCACCACATCAACCAGGCAATAAAGGCAATAGGCGTCATGCGCCGCGATGTTGACTACGTCGTAAAGGACGGCCAGGTGCTCATAGTCGACGAGTTCACCGGACGCATCATGCTCGGCAGACGCTACAATGAGGGTCTGCATCAGGCAATCGAAGCAAAAGAGGGCGTCAATGTTGAGCACGAGAGCAAGACTCTCGCGACCATTACATTCCAGAACTACTTCAGACTCTATGACAAGCTCTCCGGTATGACCGGTACCGCAATGACCGAGAGCGAGGAGTTCCAGGAGATATATTCGCTTGACGTCGTGGAGATTCCGACCAACAAGCCCATGATAAGAAAGGATATGGACGACCTCGTCTACAAGACCGAGCCCGCGAAGTTCAACGCAGTCATCGACGACATTGTCGAGCGCCACGAAAAGGGTCAGCCCGTGCTTGTCGGTACGATATCCATCGAGAAGTCCGAGACGCTCAGTAAGCTCCTTAAAAAGCGCGGCATCAAGCATGAAGTGCTCAACGCCAAGTACCATGAAAAGGAAGCGGAAATCGTCGCGCAGGCAGGTAAGCTCGGCGCGGTCACGATAGCCACGAACATGGCGGGACGCGGAACCGATATCATGCTCGGCGGTAACGCAGAGTTCCTTGCGAAGTCCGAGATGCGCCGCAAGGGCTACAGCGAAGAGCTTATAGCCGAATCGACCGGCTTCGGCGACACGGACAACGAGGATATAATCAGCGCGAGAGAGGAATTCCAGGCTCTCGAGAAGAAATATAAGAACGAAATTTCCGGCGAGGCGGAGCAGGTCAGGCAGGCAGGCGGTCTTTGCATCATCGGCACAGAGCGCCACGAGTCCCGCCGAATCGACAACCAGCTGCGCGGACGTTCCGGCCGTCAGGGCGACCCCGGCGTGAGCCGCTTCTACCTGTCGCTTGAGGATGATCTGATGCGCCTGTTCGGCGGCGAGCGCGTGACTACTATAATGAACACGCTCAGAACCCCCGAGGATATGCCGATAGAGTCGAAGATGATTTCAAATGTTATCGAGAGCTCGCAGAAGCGCGTCGAGTCGCGCAACTTCTCGGTGCGTAAGAGCGTCCTGAGCTTCGACGATGTCATGAACCGCCAGCGTGAGCTTATCTACAAGCAGCGCGACCAGGTGCTCGACGGCGAGAACCTCAAGCCCGTTATACTCAAGATGCTCGACGAGTGCATCGCCGAGTCCATAGATTTCTATTGCCCGAAGGCGCTCTCCCACTCCGACTGGAACATAGCCGGACTGCGTGAGAAGTTCCTCGGCTGGCTGACCTCGCCCGAGGACTTCGCGGACGGCTTTGACCGCGAGGACGCAAAGGAAGAGCTTATTGAGCGCGGACACAAGATTTATGACGAGCGTGAGGAACTCATGGGAGTCGACGAAAACGGCGTGCCGATAATGAGAGCGCTCGAGCGCATGGTTCTGCTCAAGATGGTCGACAGCAAGTGGATGGATCACATTGACGCCATGGAAGAGCTTAAGCGCGGCATAGGACTCCGCTCCTACGGACAGCAGGATCCCGTCGTTGCGTTCAGACAGGAGAGCTACGATATCTTCGACGAGATGACCATGTCTATCCGCGAGGATACCGTCCGCCTGATGATGACCATCATGCCCAAGAACGAGGAGGACACCAAGCGCAAGCAGGTCGCCGAGATAACCTCGACCAGCGGTGCGTCCGACGGCAGCGAAAAGGGTCGCACCGTCCGCAAGGGCGCAAAGATAGGTCCGAACGATCCCTGCCCCTGCGGCAGCGGCAAGAAGTACAAGAAGTGCTGCGGCGCAGTGAACAAGTAAGATATATAAATGTATTCCCTCTCCGGATGAGTTTCCGGAGAGGGAATTTTTTTCGGTATCTGGTAGGGAGAAGTGAATTGAATTTTTCGTCGGAATCTATCAGGCGCCCCTGCAAGGGGAGCCGGCGTTCAAGATATGCTTTGCAGGATGTGTGCCGGTATAGTATAAATTTCGCAGGCGAATAATATCCGCCGCCTTATAAATATTCGCGCAATAAAAAAAGGAGACACTCCTTCGAATGTCTCCCTTTTTGTATTTTATCGGTTGTCCGATTATTTCATAGCCTCTTCGACTGCAACAGCGCAGGCGACGGTCGCGCCGACCATCGGGTTGTTGCCCATGCCGATAAGACCCATCATTTCGACGTGCGCCGGGACGGAGGATGAACCTGCGAACTGGGCGTCGGAATGCATACGACCCATGGTGTCGGTCATGCCATAGCTGGAGGGACCTGCCGCCATGTTGTCGGGATGCAGGGTACGGCCTGTGCCGCCGCCGGAAGCGACGGAGAAGTAGTTGACGCCGTTCTCGACGCACCACTTCTTGTAGGTGCCTGCGACCGGGTGCTGGAAGCGGGTGGGGTTGGTGGAGTTGCCGGTTATGGAAACGTCAACGTTCTCATGGCGCATTATGGCCACGCCCTCGTTTACGTCGTCAGCGCCATAGCAGCGCACGTTGGCACGCTCGCCCTTACTGTAGGCGGTGGTCTTGGTGACAGTCAGCTCGCCGGTGTACTGATTGTACTCGGTCTCGCAGTGAGTGAAGCCGTTGATACGGGAGATGATCTGTGCAGCGTCCTTGCCGAGACCGTTCAGGATAACCTGCAGGGGCTCCTTGCGGACCTTGTTTGCGGTGCGGGTTATGCCGATAGCGCCCTCAGCTGCGGCAAAGCTCTCATGGCCTGCCAGGAAGGCGAAGCACCTGGTGCCTTCGCTCAGCAGCATGGCTCCAAGATTGCCGTGGCCAATACCGACCTTGCGCTGATCTGCTACGGAACCGGGAATGCAGAAGGTCTGGAGGCCTTCGCCTATGCACTCGGAAGCTTCGGCGGCAGTCTTTACGTTTTTCTTTACGGCGATGGCTGCGCCAATGGTGTAGGCCCATACGGCGTTCTCAAAAGCGATGGGCTGTATTCCCAGCACTATGCTGCGCACGTCTATGCCCTTGGACTTGAGCAGCTCGTCCGCCTCTTCAAGTGATTTGAGGCCATACTGCGCCAGTACGGGGTTGATCTGATCTATTCTTCTTTCGTAACCTTCAAAAGTTGCCATTATCGCGCCCTCCTTATTCCTTGCGGGGGTCGATCACCTTAGCGGCCTCAGCAAAGCGGCCGTAGGTGCCGATGTTCTTCTCGTATGCTTCCTTGGGGTCCATGCCCTTCTTGATGGCTTCCATCATCTTGCCAAGGTGTACAAACTTATAGCCGATGATCTGGTCATCCTCATCCAGAGCTATGCCAAGTACGTAACCTTCCGCCATCTCCAGATAGCGGGGACCCTTCTTCAGGGTGCCGTACATGGTGCCTACCTGGCTGCGGAGGCCCTTGCCCAGATCCTCAAGACCGGCGCCAATTGCCAGGCCGTCATCGGAGAAGGCGCTCTGACTGCGGCCATATACAATCTGAAGGAACAGTTCCCTCATAGCGGTGTTTATAGCATCACATACCAGGTCGGTGTTCAGCGCCTCCAGAATGGTCTTGCCGGGGAGTATCTCTGCTGCCATAGCGGCACTGTGGGTCATGCCGGAGCAGCCGATGGTCTCCACCAATGCTTCCTGAATGACGCCGCCCTTTATGTTGAGGGAAAGCTTGCAGGCTCCCTGCTGAGGCGCGCACCAGCCCACACCGTGGGTGAAGCCGCTTATGTCTTTAATCTCCTTAGCCTTGACCCATTTGCCCTCTTCGGGTATGGGGGCAGGATCATGCTTTGCGCCCTTTGCAACGCAATACATCTCTTCCACTTCGCGTGAATACTGCATGAAATATCCTCCTTGAATATTAGCTGCCCGATGAGTTGATACACCGGGACATTCTTTCCTGATTATGATTTTATCACGGAGCGCGATGCCATTACAACCCGAACAGCAAAAAACACCCAATAATTAATAGGCTCCACTATACTCTTCGCAATAACCTATCTTAATATCACAGCACATAGTACAGGGGTATAACGAGGAATATGGCGGGTACAAAGTCCATCACCTTTATCTTCGTAACGCCTATCATATTCAAGCCCAGTGCGAATATCAGCATACTCCCCACGCAGGTCATCTCCGCCACCACGGCGTCCGTCAGCACGGGCGCAAGCAGCCCCGCGAGCAGCGTTATGGCTCCCTGGTATATGAGCACGCTGGCAGCCGACAGGCCGACTCCTATCCCAAGGCTTGCGGTAAGAACTATGGCGGAAATGCCGTCCAGAAGCGACTTTGTATAGAGCATATCGCAGTTTCCGGTAAGGCCGCTCTGAAGGCTGCCCACCACCGCCATCGCGCCTACGCAGTATATGAGGCTGGCGGTAACGAAGCCTGTGGAAAGGCCGCTTCCGCCCCTTGCGAGCTTTTCCTCGAGGAGCCTGCCCAAGCGCTCCATTCCGCCGTTTAGGTCAAGCGCCGTTCCTATGGCGCCGCCCGCCGCCATGGCGATTATCATGGCGATGGTCTTTTCCCCCTCCAGCGCGCCGGATACGCCTATATAAATGACGCAGAGCCCTATGCCCTTCATCACCGCGTCCGTCACCCTATCCGGTATGCCTCGCCTGAGCAGCAGCCCCGCAGCGCAGCCCAATATTATGGCCCCGGCATTTACTATGGTTCCCAGCATATCCTTCTCCTTTATTTAAGCAAAATCACTTTTATCATACCGATTGATTATACCAATAGTCGGAACAAATTAAAATGACAAAGTTGCGGCTTTTTGCTGATATAATTACTGGTATAATTAACAAATGCCGCGATTGATATAGCGGCACCCATCATGCTATAATTTATATGTAATATGTTGTCGATTCGGGGAGCTTAAATATATATGTCAAGACGCCGTTTTAAACGAGCAAAGCGCAGAAGGCGCAGGCGCAGCCTCAGCGCCTCGGTATGGGGCCCCATACTCAAGCTTTTAGCAGTAATACTGGTCTTTTTGGCGTTGCTTTACGCTATATTTTATGTGATCATACCCAAGGCGGCAGACTTCATGGGCTGGGATTACAGACCCCCATTTGCCCCCGAGCCTACCCCCGCCCCTACGCCAATACCCACGCCTACCCCCAACCCAATGAGTCTGTATGACTTTACCGGCAGCTCTCAGGAGCTGGTTTTTGACGGCTCATCGAGCTATAAGTGGTTTACCGACCCATACTTTTACAACGAAAAGATGGTAATCTCCGCGGGCAAGCTGGATTCCTCCGGCAAAAACGTGGTGTTCAGGGACATGTTCTTCTTCCACCCAAGCACCCGCATAAGCGAAAAGATTAACCTTACGCCCCAGAACGACCACTTCCTGTTCCCCAAATTCAACGATAAGTGGCTGGTATACCTGGACGGGAGTCTGTCAGGCGGCGGCGCCATCATGGCGGTCGATCTTACCGCCTCCCCTCTGAAGGCAGTAAAGGTCAAGGACATATACTCCGGTCAGCCTGAACCCTTCCTGTCGGGCAATTATGTGGCCTTCACCGACCGCACCGGCACCAATAAGGACAAGCTGTTCGTATACGACCTGACCACCATGGAATCCACCGTAGTGGCCATGTTTTCGAGCTCGGTATATGGCCAGAGCAAGCCCTTTTTGTCAAATGACACGCTGATATGGGCGGATTCCGCCACCTCCGACGGCAACTCGGACACCAGCGTGATACGCTACATAAACCTCAATGAATCCTCAATAAAGTCTATCAAGCCCGGCACCTTCGTGCATGACCCGGAGTACAACGGCAGGTACATCGCCTGGCTAACCGAGCTTCACGGCCGGGACACAGCCCTTTATGCGGCGGACGGCCTCTCCGGCACACCCACTGAGGTGGACCGCTGCGTGGTCGAGTTCGGGCTGGGCAGCCATTTTATAGCCTATTCCCGCACCAATGCCGACACGGATTCCAGCAGCATATTGGTATTTTCCTTTGCGGACGGCAAGATATACCGGGTAACTCAGGAGTATGAATCCGCGTTGCTGCTGGGCGTGTCCGATGACTATGTGGTCTGGATGGACGTCACCTCCCGCGAGCGTGACATAGTAAAATTCACTAAAATACCCTGATAATAAGATCCAAGGAGCATAATATGGCAAAAGCGAAGGGCAGCGTATTTTTCTGCGGGGAATGCGGCTACGAAAGCACCAAGTGGCTGGGTAAATGCCCCGCCTGCGGCAGCTGGAACACCATGTTGGAGCAAAAGAAGATATCCTCCGTTCCCTCCATAAACAACCTCACCTACGCCCACGCCATACCCTTAGCCGATGTCACCACTACCGCCTCCGGCCGCGTGTCCTCAGGCATAGGAGAACTTGACAGAGTTCTCGGCGGCGGCATAGTACCCGGCAGCGTCACCCTTTTGGGCGGCGATCCCGGCATAGGCAAGTCTACCCTCCTCATGCAGACAGCCGCAGAGCTTACGAAGCAGGGCACAGTATTATACGTTACCGGCGAGGAGTCCGCGTCCCAGCTAAAGCTTCGGGCGGAGCGTCTCGGTGTAGGCGGAGACATGCTCATACTTGCCGAAAACGACCTTTCCGCCATCGAGAGCGAGGTAGACCGGGTAAAGCCCGCCTACGTAATGATAGACAGCATACAGACTATGTACTCGGCGGACTGCTCCGGCGCAAACGGCAGCACCTCCCAGATACGGGAGGCCACCTCCCTTATAACCCGCATGGCAAAGCGCACCGGCGCAGCCACATTTATCGTAGGCCACGTGACTAAGGACGGCGCCATAGCAGGTCCCCGCATACTCGAGCATATGGTTGATACGGTACTTTATTTTGAAGGCGACAGGCAGGATTCCTTCCGCCTTCTGCGCTCGGTAAAAAATCGATTTGGCAGCACTGACGAGATAGGCGTCTTTGAGATGCGCTCCACCGGCATGGCGGAGATATCCGACCCCTCCACGCTATTCATAACCGGCACGGATCTTCCCGGCTGTGCAGTTACCTGCGCCATGGAAGGCACCCGCCCCATGATGGTTGAGGTGCAGGCGCTGCTTTCTACATCTCCCTTCTCCAACCCCCGCCGCATGGCTGCGGGTCTGGACAACAACCGCCTCGTGCTGCTGCTGGCAGTGCTGGAAAAGAAGGCGGGGCTGAGGTTCTACGACAAGGACGTTTACACTAACGTAGTAGGCGGCATACGTCTTGACGAGCGTGCGGGCGACCTTGCCGTAGCCATGTGTATAGCAGGTGCAGGCGCAGACATCGCCCTTCCGCCCCGTACCGCCATTCTTGGGGAGCTTTCGCTTACAGGCGAAGTCCGCCCCGTAAACCGGTTGGACAAGCGCATACAGGAGTGCGCCCGGCTTGGCTTCTCCCACATAGTCGTCCCCAATAGCGACACCCTTCCCAAGATAGACGGCCTGAATTATACCCGTGTAAAGAATATACGCGAAGCGCTGTGCATATTGGGCATTTAGCTTTTGGGGTTGAATTATCCCACCAAAAATGCTATCATAATAAGACAGGCGCCCGTAGCTCACTTGGATAGAGCGTATGCCTCCGGAGCATAAGGCAGCGCGTTCGAATCGCGCCGGGCGCGCCAGCATCGCCGCGAGTTTTACTCAGCTTGCGGCGATTTTTTTTACGAAGCTCAGCCTTTACCCGCCCTGCCGCCGCTTCCCGCCGCAGCGGTAAATATGCGCCTTCACAATAATAAGAAGCCCCCGACCGTTTGGTAGGGGGCTTGAGACTGTCGAAAAACCCAGGGGTTGATAAGGGGCCGCAGCCCCTTATGGCTT
>ERZ780195.1086-NODE-1086-length-24033-cov-3.129118_pt1 | contig 24033 bp, 19 predicted proteins | sample MGYA00511017_ERZ780195 | MGnify/ENA primary metagenome ERZ780195 (study PRJEB29588, sample SAMEA2159974) | human gut metagenome | biome: human gut; feature: human-associated habitat; material: faeces | place: Denmark | collected 2008/2010 ...
GTGGAAAACAGCATGATCAGGATATTTTTCGGCTCGCCCCATGCGTAGAATATCATTGAGAATACGATAAGCACCCAGTTTCGATATACTGTTTTACGGCAGATGAAATATGCTATAAAGCACAGAGCCATAAAGAAGTACAGAAAAAATAAATCGGCGAATATCAACTGTATCGTCCTTTCTTTTGCAGCTTTTAGTATCTGTGATTTTTTGTCTGCCTGATTTTAGGCAGACCCTAATCAGTATAATTATACTATATCCGAGCCTGTATGTCAATTTATAAACTGCATAACTGTGATGTTTTTCGGTACTGCGAAATGTAAGGTTAACAGCCGGCGGTTTTGGAGTGGGGGAGGCGGAAAAGTGATGCCGCTTCTGTGCCAGCCATACAACAAACCCCCGAAACTGTGATGTAAAACGGTTTCGGGGGTGGAGGTTATTCCCACTCCTAAGTGCAAAACAGACTTTAACTGTTTTGCACTTAGGAATTTTAACTTGATTTGCTTTAATTTGGTACAGATTATCTCAATTCTTTGAGGTATTTCTGCTTTTGCTATCAATTAGCTATCACTCGGATGCTATCAAGATAATTAATTTTCTTGTAATACTATTGGTAACACTTGAGAAAACTTACTGATCATATAATCTGGTTTTACATTAGATAAAACGAATTGTTCTTTGAGTTCTTTTTCCTTCTTAAAATCTTCTTCAGTCCAACTTGTTATATCAACAAGCAAATTATAATAATTGTTGTTGTCTTTTGGATAATTAGCCCATATTGATGTTATATTTGCCATTTTTGCCATATACACATCTTTAGTTAAACTATCACCAATATAAACTGTCTCGCTTATACTGCACTTTTCTTGTTTGCAAATGGTGATTAGTATATCTTTATCAGGTTTTTTAGTTTTTACTGTAATTATTTTTTTATCCAAAGGAATATCACTTATATATTTACTTTCGGATGTATATATGTTTTTAAAATATTGAGCAATTCCTAGTTTTTTCAAACGATAAAAGCCATTTTCCTGGGCAGATTCAGTATATCCAATTATTGTAATGCCATTTTCAAACAAGTGCTTAAGAGTATCTTCAACTCCATCATACAATTTCAAGTTGCGTTTCCTAATTGAGTTGAATTTATGGAATGCTTCTCCTAAAATTTCTTTAATATCCTCTTTGCTTTTTCCGTTATATTTGTTCAATATTGATGGTAATTCTAATGTCGCAAAAGGATATTCAACGCTACCATAACTTTGGTGTATCGACTTAAACTCTTTTAAAAGAACATCTTTGTTTATTTTTGTGATGCTCGCTATTTCATCCACCATTCCATAGAAAGAAGGAATAAAATAGCCAAGCCAATCGTATAGCGTATCATCCAAATCTGTAATAAGAAGTTTTTTCATATTTTACCTCTCCAATGGCAATACAATAGTTTGATATTCCGAATCTTCGAAACTTTCATCACTATAAATTTGATAAAATTTAATGTAAAGTTTATTGTCATCAAAACCAAGTGTTCCAAACAGATTTTGTGTGTGCTTACATCCAGTTCCACCCATTCCTATCACAGATATCTTTTTCATTTGTGTTTCATTGTTTTCGTTGGAAAAACTTGTGTTAGGATACGTCACCTGAGCAACAATAGATTTATGTTTATGACCATGCAATAAAACCTTGACATCGTGTTTTATCATCCAATTCATCAATCGGTCAGCATCATATACAACGCTACTTGCCCTTTTGACATCAATAGCCTCAGTATAACAAACAGGCAAATAATGATGATGCATCATTACTATTCTAATTACATTTCTCGCCTTTTTATTGTTCCAACCCATTTCTGTTTCAACAAAGTTCAACTGTTTTTCAGAAAGGTATCCGTGCCCATTAAAATTTTGATGCTGTTGTAGATATATGCTGTTTAATGCGACAATTTCAACTACATGTCCAGACGACAACAATATTTTTTTACCACAACAATAATATTCGTTGGGAGAGATATTATATACCGACTTGTAAAAATTAGAATAAGCCTTGGTATACCGCTTAGCAACAGCTTTTGGTTTTTCATCTACATCCAAATCTTTTGGAGAAAACTTAAAGTCGTGATTGCCGGGACAAATGGCAATATTTTCATTTGTAAAAACATAATTTCTGCTCAAGTCATCTATCAATTTTGTAGCTTTTTCAAACCCGTTTTTCTCAGCAGTTGATGTAATATCGCCCGTAATAATTAATCCACCGATTTCATCTTGTGCATTGCTTAAACATCCTTGTATATGTTCAAATAATGATTTAGTGGTTTCATCATTATCAACACTAAAATCACTATCAGCCAAATGCAGATCTGATAGCCACAACAGTGAACTTCCGTGTGATTGAAAATACTTTTTACTAAAATTATTCGGTTGAACATAATCTGAATTCAACAAAACTATTTCGTTTTGAGAATCTGTATCTTTAGATTCTCTGACAAACCACACTGTTCTTTCTTGCTGGATTAGTTCTTCGATTGAATATATCTGTTTGTTATCAAAACACGTATAGTTCACTTCGCCTTCCGAAAAAAGCGAATCGACATTTACATACGAGTAATTACGCAACTCATTCTCGACACATTCTGTAATCGAAGTAAATTTGAACCAAGCGTGGTAAGCACTGTTTCTGTAATAATCTGGCGTAGCATCTTTTTCGGGCGATTCTATTTTTTTATTCTTATTCGCCTTAATCTAAGCACACAGTGCTTTGTATAATTTTCTCTGTCCAGAATCAACAAGAAACACTTCAATTGGGGAATTGTCTGCTTGTGTATTTAATGCCCCGAACTCATCTTGCGGTGTTTTCTCATTGCCTTTTTTCCACCAAGCCCACCAAACATGATCTTTTTCATCAATTATCGATTGGTGACGCTTTATAGTTTCGTTTTCAGCAATATCAAGATCTCTAAATCTTAATATTAATGTTTTAAAATCCATTTATTTTCTCCTATCGACCGTAACAGTGCATTCAAAAACTCAATCAATTTATCAAAGAAGAAACAACTTCTTCATGCCACTTAACATCAGTAATTTGCGGTACTTTTGCAAAAGAATCTTTAACAGCTTTTACAATATCCTTGTAGTGTATGCTATTCTTAAGGAAAGCTAAAACCTCGTTATTTGTAAATGGCATTATAACAACACCATCTACTTTGGTATGTGTGTTGGTTGATTCTAGTGATACCGAAGCAACAGCTCTCCATATGTTAATTGTATTATAATCAAGCTCGTCTGCAATGAATAATGTGATGGTTTCTTTAGGTTCGTTCGCTGCTTTAAGATTAAGAGAGTGTCGTAAAACAGGTTCCCATTCACCACGCTTTTGGGCTTGCTTATTCATAAGCGTTACTTCAAGCATAACAATAATTTCTTCATAGTGAATGACGATATCTCCGTCACCACCGCCAGCGTGAATAACGGGTTCAAAGTCAGCATTTAACGTCAGATTCAAGCTGTTATACAAATCAAACTCTTTATTCGAAATGTAATACCACGCTATACCAATAATGTATTCGTATATAGTTGGAACGGTAGCTGCATCATTGACTTCTTTTTTGATTCGGTTATCTTTCTTTCGATCAGAGAACATCGGAAGAATTTCTATAATCTTTTCTTTAGGATACTTATCATTAATGTGTGCAATAAAGTCAGAATTTTTCTGATTATTAAGAAACTTCTTGACATCGGTTGCTGCATCAACTCCAAGGAAATTCTCTATTTTTCCTGCTATTGTAGAAATATCATCGTGAGAATAGTTAAATATTTCAACAAGAGAAACACTCTTGCCAAAATAAAAATTGTCCGCCTCTTCGTAGCAAGCATATTCTTCGTCTGTCATTTCTCCGAAAATATTTTCTCTGAGCTGGTCTACATCAAAAATCAGTGACAATATCTCTTTGTATGACAATTCCGGTAAGTTCTTAAACTTGAACAAACCTGTTGCACTCAACAATCGAGTAGTTGTGTCTGAATATTCTTTAATACCATCAATCCATTTTGATCTCACATAAGCGGCATAGAATTCACCAACATAATCCTCAGAAGTTAACAAAGGATGGTCTGCATTTTTCTCTATGAACCGCTCAAGATCATATCTGCTACCCCTGTTTCCTGCGGCAAAAACTGCTTTACCATATCCGAACGCTTTGTATATAGTATTAGAATTTTCTCTATCTAAACAGTTAATCAAATCTGCATAGGTTTCTTCTGTAATGTTATCTCTGAAGTTTTTAAGAGCGCAAAAGAAATCATAATAAGTTTTTGATGTTGAATCATTGCTTTTTGAGCCCTTGAAAATGCTTTTGAAAACATCGTATTCTATATCAATTTTCCCAATCAGTTCATCTGGAATTGAGATGTCTAGGTCACGAATGGATGCTTCTAACTCATCAACACCGATTGAATTACTGCGAATAGCCTCTTTGACCTCATCACTACTATACGGTGAAAGACCTTGAACAATAATCTCGAAAGTATGTTCTTCAATGGTCTTTTCATCTAAAAGTAACACAAGCGCCAGAATAAACGGGGAATAATATTGCCTTTTTCCCTCTCTTGACGAGCTAAAAATCTTCAGCTTTGAAAGTTGCCTTAAAAGTACAATGTTGACATTATCAAGGGGTAATATTTCTTCCAAATCATCTCTAATGACTGAGCCTCTTAAATAGGAGTAACCCGCTTCGGTAATGCTTCGATTAGAATCAGTAAATCCCATCTTCACAAGATTGCTAGTATAATGTCGAGCTCGTTTTTCTATAGCTTCATCTAAGACTTTGGCAAACTTAGCGATATTGTTTTCAATCCACTGACCATCTCTATCAATGAATGTTTGATAGTCATCGCCTAATTCGCTGATGAAATTATCATAGTTGCTATGAATCTAAAGACATCTTTTGATTTTTCTAATGCTTTTTCATAGAACAAAAACTGAGACAGGCTATCGGGATATGTACCCCAACTTTCAGTAGGATAAACTTCCTTCAGTTCCTCAAGAATTTCTAAATATATTTTCAAAGCATTTAGAACATCGCTTCGTCTGCCGTTTGTATCCATCAAATTGAATATTTGATTTGTTTCAACGATCATATTTAAACCTCAGTTTTGTTAATAATTGATTATTAGCACTTCTTCAGATGCAGATGTTTTATCTTTGGTCTGATAGTTAGAGTTTGAATAACTATAATTAAGTGGTATCACCGTGTAATTATCAGCTTTTTTTTCAAGCCATTCAATCAATATTTTATTCTCTTTACCTTTGCTTCGCAAAACATTAGATAATGCGAATCTAATATGCTTATTATTTAATTCATCCAAGAATGCAAGTAAATCTTTTTCTGTCGATTCATTCCAACCACCTTGTTCGTTGTATGTGGCACAAGTAATCAAGTATGGCGGGTCAACATATACAAAATCCTTTGATGTTAACTTCGATGTATCAAATTCTCTAAAGTCACGGCAGGTAAAGATGCAGTTTTGTTCTTGGATTTTGTCAATAAAATCAATGAGTTTTTGTTCCATCTTTTTATTGAAATCTCTTTTTCCGACCGGTAAATTGAACTCACCATTAGAATTGAATCTAATCTGGTTGTTAAATGCATATACGATTATTACATAAAACATAACATAATAGTAATAATCAAAATTTCCGTTTGTGTGTTTCTGATTAAAGTCAGCACGCAGTTTTAAATACCCTTCTCGGTTATAATCTCCAAGTCCTTTGCTGCTTTCGCAACCATAATAATCATAGCCATTTTTACTTACTAAGGATAGACCATATTTTTCTATAATTTCATAAATCCATTCCAAAACAGATTCTTTATCAAGGTTTTTGAAAGTATTGTACAAATACAGCAAGTTTTCATTCAAATCATTATATATAACACGTTTACAATCGACATTAATACCTACATTACATCCACCGCAAAACAAGTCTACAAATACATCTATGCATTTTGGAAAAAGCGGCAATATTTGAGATAACAATTTATATTTGCCGCCGGTATAATTAAGCGGTGATTGTATCATCTAATTTACTCCTCGTCAAAACAAATACACAAAAATAATCTTTCGGCATTTTCTAAAATGTCAGATTTTCCGGTTGTAAATGCTTTGTAGCTTTCTTCAAAAACCTTTACAGTTCCTTTTTGACTCAGTATTCTCATAATATCATCGTCAGAAATTTTTGCATTGGAACGGCAGTTGCCTTTTTCAGCCATATTGTTGTATGAAAGTAGAATGTATTTGGCTTTAATATCGTTTATCAGTGTTTCAAATGCTTTTGTTGCTCCGATTGTACAATATTTACTCTTCATTCCGCTTCTATCCATCTTCTTGGCGACACCAAAAACCTCTGGTTTTTCCCAACGTGCAACATTTTCAAGCAGATGATATGAATCACAATATTGTCTTGAATTATATGGTGGATCTATATAAACGAGGTCAGCCTCAATTCTCTTAACAAGGTTATTAGCATCCTCATTAAAACATTGATTTTTGGAATTATTATTTACTTCTGCCAAAGGAACATAAAGCTCTAATGCACCTTCAAATTTTGCCCCTTTTCTGTATGCATCGTAATGCCCGCAGGTTACAGCAATTTTATCCATTGCATAAAGCAGTGATGTTATTAAGATTGCTCTTTCTCGATTATTTAAATTGCCTTTTTTATAATTTCGTTCTATATCCTCTCGAATATATCCAATTTTAGCGCAATCTTTTTTTCTGAAATAGGTGTCTGCAAAATTGCGTGTCATATAATTTTCCCCACAATTAGTTTTTGCATTGTACCTAACAACATAATCAATTATTTTTTGTTGTTCATAGCTTTCAGCACCAAACCAAGCAAAATTACAAATATAGTTGCTATACATCAAATCATTTGTAATAAGTGTCTTATTTGCAAAAGCAGAAGAAACTGCACCGGTTCCCGCAAAAATATCTGCAACTGTTTCAATATCGGCGCATTCATCATTTACAACGCAGGTGATAAACGAAAGTAACTTATATTTATTACCTAAGTAACGTCTATTGTTTATCAATGAGGTTTTATATGTTGTTTCAGTTGCACTCATTGTAATTCCTCCGCTGATTTATTCTAACTTATCATTCCCACTCAATAGTAGCCGGCGGCTTGCTCGTAATATCGTAACAGATTCTGTTGATATTCTTGACCTCGTTTACAATTCTTACGCTTGCCTTTTCAAGCACGTCATAAGGGATTCTTGCAAAGTCGGCGGTCATAAAGTCGCTGGTCGTAACACCTCTTAATGCGAGGGTGTAGTCATAAGTTCTGTCGTCGCCCATAACGCCTACCGAGCGCATATTAGTGAGTACCGCAAAGTACTGGTTGATGCTGCGGTCAAGGCCTGCGTTTGCGATCTCCTCACGGAAGATGTAGTCTGCGTCCTGGAGGGTTGCCAGCTTTTCACGGGTAATCTCACCGATAATTCTGATAGCAAGACCGGGGCCGGGGAACGGCTGACGCCATACGAGGACATCCGATAAGCCAAGCTCGGTACCGAGCTTTCTTACTTCGTCCTTGAATAAAAGGCGGAGAGGCTCGATTATCTCCTTGAAGTCAACATAGTCGGGCAGACCGCCTACGTTGTGGTGCGACTTTATAACTGCGGCATCGCCTGTACCGCTTTCGATAACATCGGGGTAAATCGTACCCTGTACAAGAAAATCAACCTTGCCTATCTTCTTCGCTTCTTCCTCAAATACACGGATGAATTCTTCGCCGATGGTCTTCCTCTTTGTTTCGGGGTCGGATACACCTTCAAGCTTGCCGATAAAACGGTCTGCGGCATTTACTCTGATGAAGTTTACGTCCCAGTCCTTAAACGCCTGCTCGACCTCGTCGCCCTCGTTCTTTCTCATAAAGCCGTGATCAACGAACACGCAGGTTAGTTGGTTGCCGACTGCCTTTGAAAGCAGTGCGCAGGCTACCGAGCTGTCAACGCCGCCTGAAAGAGCAAGCAGTACCTTGCCGTCGCCGACTTTTTCACGAATCTGCTTTATAGCTTCCTCCGCATAGTTCCTCATTGTCCAGTCGCCCTTGCAGTGACATACTTTATAAAGGAAGTTTCCGAGCATATCAAAGCCCTGCTCGGTGTGGTTTACTTCGGGGTGGAACTGTGTAGCGTAAAATCCCTTTTCAACGTTCTCGATTGCGGCATAGGGGCATTTGTCGCTGTGACCTACAGCCTTGAAGCCGTCGGGGAGAACCTCGATATAATCGTTGTGGCTCATCCATACGACAGAGTTTTTCTTAAGACCGTCAAATACGGCACATTCCGTATCAAATTCGCACTCTGTTCTGCCGAATTCAGCGGCGGCGTTTTCGTTTGCCTTGCCGATAGTACCGCCAAGGCCGTAAACCATAAACTGCGCACCGTAGCAGATGCCGAATATCGGTATGCCGAGTTCAAATATTTCTTTTGTCATTCTGGGGGAGTCGTCAAGATATACGCTTCTCGGACCGCCCGTGAAGATGATGCCCTTAGGATTCTTTGCCTTTATCTGCTCAATAGGTGTCTTGTATGAGATGACCTCGCAGTATATGTTATGTTCTCTGACTCTGCGTGCGATAAGCTGATTGTACTGACCGCCGAAGTCAATGACGAGTACGAGCTCGTGCTCGCTTGTTGAAAATTCCGCCATTTTCCAGTTTCCTTTCCTTCTTGTCTTTGGGAATTCAAGTGCGAAAAACCGCACCGATGGTGATATTACATATTTCTTAAAGTATAACATATCCGGACGGCTTTTGCAACGGCTTTTTGAAAAAATAAAATCAGTAACCTTTACGAATTATCTTGACATTTCCCTTTAAATGTGATAAAATCATATACAGAATAAGTGCGATAAATTTACGCACTATATTCTTTGGAAAGCAATAAACCGAGAAAATGAAAGGAAGTATCAATTATGAGCCATATAGATGTAACGTCGGAAAACTTCAAGCAGGAGGTTTTACAGTCCGATAAGCCGGTTTTAGTGGATTTCTGGGCATCGTGGTGCGGTCCGTGCAGAATGCTCGGCCCTGTGCTTGAGGAGCTTGGAGAAGAGCATCCCGAAATCAAGATATGCAAGGTCAATACGGACGATGAACGTGAGCTGGCAATAAGCTTCGGTATAGATTCTATACCCTGCGTAATATCTTTTAAAGACGGTAAACAAATAGACAAATCGGTAGGTTTTGTCAGCAAGGACAAGTTGCTCGCTTTACTCGACTAAAACTGCAAAGCAAGACGGGGAGCGGTTTTACAGTTGCTTAACGCTAACTTGAAAATGGCGTAAATTTTCAGAAAAAAGTGTGATATTTCAATATAAATTTATCAAAAGGTCTTGATTTTTTTTGAAATTGTGTTACAATATAAGCAAGTCATATAACTCTATGACAAAAAATCACAAGGAGGATCATTCCGATGGCTTATAAAATTTCTGATGATTGCATCTCTTGCGGCGCTTGCGCTGCTCAGTGCCCCGTTGAGGCAATTTCTGAAGGTGACGGCAAGTACGTTATCGACGCTGACACATGTGTTAGCTGCGGTGCTTGCGCAGGTGTATGTCCTGTTGGCGCTCCCGCTGAGGAATAATTTTAAATCAAGGACAGCCATGAGTTTTCAGCTTATGGCTGTTTTCTTTACTGTTTGTGAAAACGTTAACACGCAGAGGAATTCTGCAAGTTAAAAGGAGAATCTGATATGAAGATATATTCGGTAAACGATAAGGAATTTGCCGCATACGGCAAGGTACATACCGGCTATGACGTAAGCGACCTGCTTTCAGCACTTGACAAAAGCACGCCGTTACCCGACGCTGTAGGATATGTTCCGAGTGAGGCGGCGCTTGAAAATACAAAGCTGTTCGGCCTTTTGCAGAACAACGCATACGGCGGTATGCCTGTTCAGCTCGGCTGGTGCAACGGCCACAACACAAAGCTCAACTGCCTTGAGTATCACCGTGACAGCGAGTTCAACATAGGCTTATACGATTTTGTCCTGCTGGTTGCGAAAGAGGATGACATTGTTGACGGCAAGCTTGATACTTCAAAGGTTATGGCTTTCAAGGCTAAGGCAGGAGATGTTGTCGAGGTTTATGCTACAACACTGCATTACGCTCCCTGCAATGCGACTAAGGACGGATGTTTCAAGGTGGTCATAGCGCTTCCTAAGGGAACAAACGGAGCAAAGCCCAACATTACTCCCGTTTATGATGAAGATAAGACGCTCTGGGCTTGCAACAAATGGTTACTGGCTCACGCAGAAAGCGATGAGGCAAAGCAGGGTGCTTATGTCGGTCTTACAGGAGAGAACATCGACATAAAGGATATTATATAATCCGTTTTTCATAAAATCCGTACCGGTAGCTAACCGGTACGGATTTTTTTGTATCTGCAAAAAAATCGCTCCCTTGAAAAAGGGAGCGACCGTAAAGATGCTGTTATTCGTTTGCTTCGCCGTTGTTATCGCCGGTGGCCTCTGCGGTATCCTCGCAATCGGCAGGAGCGGTATCACTGTTTTCGCTGACGGGAGCGGCAGTATTATCATCAAGCGATTCGCCGTTCATAAGCTTGTAGAAATCCTCGCCGTCAATCTTCTCATGTTCCATAAGGTAATGAGCAACCTTGTCGAGCTGATCTCTGTGGTTGAGCAGTATCTGCTTTGCGTTTTCGTAGCTTGTGTCTATAAGTTCACGGATCTCGCCGTCAATTTCTGCCGCAACGTTTTCGGAGTAGTTTCTGCCCTGAGAATAATCTCTGCCGAGGAACACTTCCGAGTTATCGTGTCCGTATACGATAGGACCGAGCTTTTCGGAGAAGCCGTATCTTGTTATCATACTTCTTGCAAGGTCTGTAGCACGTTCAATATCGTTGCTTGCGCCTGTCGAGATTTCGTCAAGCACAATCTTTTCGGCAACACGGCCGCCGAGAAGAACAATGATCTCTTCTTCCATCTGCGTCTTGCTTCTGAAGCTCCTGTCATGCTCGGGGAGCGACATTGTGTACCCCCCTGCCATACCTCTCGGTATGATTGAAACCTGGTGTACGGGATCCTGTGTCTTGCAGTGGAACGTGCAGACAGCGTGACCTGCCTCGTGGAATGCTGTAAGGCGCTTTTCTTCCTCGCTTACAACCTTCGACTTCTTTTCGGGACCTGCAACCACCTTGATGGTAGCTTCCTCTATATCAGGCTGAGTGATAGCCTTTCTGTTGTTTCTTGCCGCAAGCAGAGCCGCCTCGTTTACAAGGTTCGCAAGGTCTGCGCCTGTAAATCCTGCCGTACCCTTTGCTATTGTAGCAAGACTTATATCGGGAGCGAGCTTTTTATTTTTTGTATGAACACGCAGGATAGCCTCTCTGCCCTTGATGTCTGGGTAGCCTACTGTGATCTGTCTGTCGAAACGTCCGGGACGGAGCAGTGCGGGGTCGAGAATATCACGTCTGTTGGTAGCCGCAATAACTATTACGCCCTGATTATCCGTGAAACCGTCCATCTCAACGAGTAACTGGTTCAGTGTCTGCTCACGCTCATCGTGACCGCCGCCAAGACCTGTACCTCTCTGACGGCCTACGGCATCTATTTCATCTATGAAAATTATTGACGGGGTGTGCTTTTTCGCCTGATCGAACAGATCTCTTACACGGCTTGCACCGACACCGACAAACATTTCAACGAAGTCCGAACCGCTTATTGAGAAGAAGGGAACGTTTGCTTCGCCTGCAACAGCCTTCGCAAGTAATGTCTTACCTGTACCGGGAGGGCCTAAAAGCAGAACACCGCGCGGTATCTTTGCACCAAGCTCCTGATACTTTCTGGGATTCTTCATGAAATCAACGATTTCACTCATTTCTTCCTTTTCTTCTTCGGCACCGGCAACATCGGCAAAGGTTATTTTAGGGCCGTTTGAAGGCTGTGTCCTTGCATTTGCCTTTGAGAACTGCGACATCTTTCCGCCGCCGCCTGCCTGACGCATTATGACGAATGTAAATCCTATCATCAGCGCAACCATCAGCAGATAAGGCAGGAAACTCAGCAGGAACGAGTTGTCTGAAACGGGGTAGAAGTCCTCGACAAGCTGACTGTCGGGATTCTTTTCGTTGTATGCCTTTCTGTAGCCCTGCGTATCCTGTAAGAACAGGCTTACGTTCGGTACGGAATACTTATACTTCTTTGTGTTGTCGCTTTTCAGGGTGTATTGTAATTCACCCGAACCGAGATCAAGCGTGTAGCCCGATACGTTGTAGTTGTCAAATTCGCTTATCACCTTTGAGTATGTCATATGCTCGCCGGGAGTTGCACTCATCTGAAGCATTGTTACCATACCGATAACAAGCAGAACGATAACTGCAAGGTAAATGAAAACGCCTTTGAATTTGTTGTTCTGATTCATCAGTTTCCCTTTCTGTCGGTCGTATCTGCATAGCATCCGACCGCCTCTACGGTTATATTTTTACAGCCTCGACGTTGCTTTCAACGTGCCTCGACCTTAAGCTCACCTATGTAAGGAAGATTCCTGTAAAGCTGGGCATAGTCAAGTCCGTATCCTACTACGAACACATTGTCAACGTCAAAGCCGATATAATCAGCCTTGATCACTTCTGATTTTCTGACCTTCTTGTTGAGCAGAGTGCATACCTTTATCGACGCAGGCTCTCTTTCAAGGAAAAGATCCTTTACGAATTTCAGCGTTTTTCCGCTGTCGAGAATATCCTCGACAAGAATAACGTGTTTGCCCTTTATATCTGCCGAAATATCCTTAGTCAGTCTTAATTCTCCGGATGTGGTGCCGTTTCCGTAAGACTGAACCGTTACGAAATCCAGCTTTGTATAAAGGTCGACATTCTTCAGCACATCCGACAGGAACATAAACGAGCCTTTCAGTACGCCTATCACGGTTACTTCTTCGCCCTTATAGTCCTGTGTTATCTGTCTGCCTATTTCCTCTGCTCTTTTTACAAGCTCCTCGCTCGTAAAAAGCACTCTTTCAATGTCATCATGTATGTTTTTCACTACTAATTCTCTCCGTAATCACGTTGTATTAAATAATACATCGCTTATGTTAAATAAATGTTAAGCGATGAAAACAAAACGGCAATACAGCCATTATAGCACGATTATGCCGAAAAAGCAACGGCGATAATCATTTTTAAGCTGTTTATCACATTAATTTCGTCTGAATTTCTCACGGTCTGTTACAACAAACAGCTTTTTCTTTCTTATCTGAACAAATCTGAACTGGCACGGATTTATCTTTCCCTGTCCGGCTCTTATAATTCCTACGCAGCTTTCAACCGCTTTCATATTCGGCGGTATATCGTTATCCTTGAAAATCATCGTAACGATACGGCGAAGTATACAATCATCGGCGGTGCGCAGTATACCGACATCATATTTATTATCGGCGGTGCGAGCCTTTTCCATAAGCTCCGATGCTATTTTGTCAAGATACCTGTCATCGTCCGACACAGACTGCGACAGTCTGCTTATCGCACTGAAAAGCGAGGGGTTTATCTTCTTCAGCAAAGGCACAACCTTATGTCTTATCTTGTTTCTTGTGTAATCATCGGACAGATTGGTGCTGTCTGTGACATAATCAAGACAGTTTTCACTGCAATAAAGCTCTATATCCTCACGGGTGTTGTATAACAGCGGACGGATTATATTGTCACGCTTTGCCGGAATTCCGCATATACCCGAGAGTGCAGTGCCTCTGACCATATTTATGAGAATGGTTTCGCAGTTATCCGACGCTGTGTGGGCGGTCGCTATCAGCCTGCCCTTGCTTATGCTCTCGAAAAAATCGTACCTTAACCGCCTTGCACATTCTTCAAGGCTGTCGTGCTTTTGCCGTAAATCATTTACCTTTATGCTTGCGGTGTACAGCGGAATGTCAAGGAATCTGCACATCCTGCGGACAAACCGCTCATCGCTGTCGCTTTCCTCACCACGCAGATTATGATTTACATGGCAGGCGGCAAGCGAAAAGCCGAGTTCGTCTTTCAGCGAATATAAGACATACAGCAAGGCGACGCTGTCTGCGCCGCCGCTTACCGCCGCAATTACAGTATCGCCCTTATTTATCATCGAATACCGTTCTATAGTATTTTTAACGGAATTTTTTAAATTACTGCTCGGCATGGACATACTCCACATCTGTAAATCTCGTGTACTGACCGTCCCATATCATGTTTATATCGTTGGTTTCACCGTGACGGTTCTTAGCAACGATACACTTGCAGGCTCTCTGATCCTCTGCCTCTTTGTTATAATAGCTGTCACGGTACAGGAACAGAACTATATCTGCGTCCTGCTCGATAGAACCCGAATCACGCAGGTCTGACAGCATAGGACGTTTATCATCCTTTTTCTCGGCGGAACGTGCAAGCTGTGACAGTACGATTATCGGAACATTAAGCTCCTTTGCCATTATCTTGAGGTTTCGTGTCATTTCCGAAATTTCGTTTACACGGTTAAGATCCCTTCTGCCCGAAGAAATAAGCTGAAGATAGTCTATTACTATCAGCCCGAGATTATCGACACGGCGCAGCTTTGCCTTCATTTCATTGACCGTTATCGCTGAACTGTCGTCTATGTAGATATTCATATTTGACAGTACGAATGCGGCATCGGCAAGATTTCTCCACTGTGCAGGGTCAAATCTGCCTGTTGACATAAGCTCGCTTGAAATTCGTCCCTCAGAGGACAGCATACGCTTTACAAGCTGTTCCTTTGACATTTCGAGGTTGAATACGCAGATAGATTTTTCGGGATGATATTTTGCGACATTTGTCGCCATATTCATAGCGAATGACGTTTTACCCATACCGGGACGTGCCGCAACTATCAGCAAATCAGATTTATTCAGTCCGTGTATGTACTTATCAAGCGACGGAAATCCCGATTTCAGTCCCTGTATACCCTGCTTGTCGGGGTTTGCGCAAAGCTCGGAAAGCTCGTTGAGAATGCCGACAATGACAGCGTTCAGCCTTGTAAGACCTTTTACCTGGTTCTCGTTTCTTATATCGTATATTCTTTTTTCGGCAAGCTCAAGCAGAGCGGCAGTATCCGTCTGTCCTTCGTTTGCGTTTTCAAGAATATCGCCTGCTATGCTTATAAGAAGCCGTCTTGTGTACTTATCCTCGACTATTTCTATATATCTGTCAATGCTTGAGATGCTGGGGACGGTTTCCATCAGCTTTACAAGATAGTTTCTGCCTTCCTCCTGCGACTCGAAAACATTGTTCTTCATGCAGTTTTCAAGCACGGTAACAACATCAATATTGTCGCTTGCCGCAAACATCTGCATCATAACAGTGTATATATCTGTGTGGACTTTTACATAGAAATGCTCCGGGTGCAGCTTTGCCGACGCTTTCGGCATATTTGCGTTTCCGTCAAGCAGTATAGCGCCCAGTACGGACTGCTCTGCGTCAAGGCTGTACGGAAGATTTACCCCCGCAAGCTCCATCTCAGCCATTATTCTTCCTCAACCTTTACACTGAACTGTGCAACGATGCCTGTAAACAGCCTTGCCTCTGCAGTGAATGTACCGAATGATTTTATATCGCTTTTTGTAACGATTTTTCTCTTATCAACGTCAAAGCCGAAATCACGCTTTATAAGTGCGCTTATATCCTTGCCGGTAACAGAGCCGAACAGTTTTCCGCCCTGACCTGCTTTTGCCTTGAATGTAAGCACCTTGCCGTCGATAGTATCCTTTATCTTCTTTGCGTTGGCTGCTTCAACATCGAGCTTGTGCTGTGCGGACGCCTTCTGTCCTTCAAGGTGGTTAAGGTTCTCGTTTGTAGCCTCGACCGCAAGACCCTTCTTTATAAGGCAGTTTCTTGCATAAGCGTCCTTTACTTCCTTTACCTCGCCCTTTTTTCCCGAGCCTGCAACATCCTGTGTGAAAATTACCTTCATTTTTTATCGTCCTTTCTTTAACTGCGCTGTGCAGTCTTATTATCGTTTGAGTTTACCTTTATAAGACTTAAATAGTAGTCGTCAATCGACTTCTTGAGAGTATCAAGCGCTTCGTTTACCGTAACGTCCTTTAGCTGAGCGCCTGCCATAGTCTGATGACCGCCGCCGCCCAGAGCCTCCATTATAAGCTGGACGTTTAAGTTACCCATACTTCTTGCGCTTATTGATATTTCGTTGCTCATCGTTTTGAACAATACAAACGATGCGTCAACATTCTTGATAGTCAGCAGTTCGTCTGCCGCCTGCGGAGCGACTATCCTAAGATCGTCCGCATAGAAGTCACACGGCGCTATCGCACACTTGCGGTAAATTTCCGCCTCTGCGACTATCTGTGTTTTTCTCTTGTAGCTGTCTATAGAGCTTGAGAACATCTTCTTTACGGTTATCGTATCCGCACCCATCTTACGCAGTACAGCCGCCGCCTCAAATGTTCTTACGCCCGTTTTCATAACGAAATTCTTTGTATCAAGCATAATGCCTGCAAGCAGACACTCCGCCTGCACCGCTCTAAGCTTTCCTGCCTCACCGAAATACTGTATAAGCTCCGTCACCATTTCTGATGCGGATGAAGCATACGGCTCGTGGTGGAATATTACCGCATTGTCTATGTAGTTTACCATCTTCCTGTGGTGGTCGATGACAACTACCTTCTTTGCTTTTTCGTAAAGCTCCTTGCTTTCTATTATCAGCGGATTATGCGTATCGCAGATAATCAGCAGTGAATTGTCCGTCAACTCCTCCATAGCGTCCGCAGGCTCTGTGAACAGCGGTTCTTCACCGTCAACGTGGGGGAATCTGTCTATCAGGACTTTTGCAAGCGAGGTGTTGTAGTCGCATACCGCCCAGGCACTCTTGCCGAGATTCCTTATGGCGCAGGTAAGGCCTACAGATGAGCCTACACTGTCAAGGTCGCTGTACTTATGACCCATTATGAATATCTTGTCTGCATTGTCAACAAGCTCAAGCAGTGAGTTTGCGATAATTCGTGTCTTGACCTTCGTGTGACGCTCAACGCCCTTTGAAACACCGCCGTAGAACTCAAAGCCGTTGTCCGTCTTTACAGCCGCCTGATCGCCGCCTCGTCCGAGCGCCATTTCAAGTGCCTGACGTGCGAACTGTTCGCTTTCTTTCAGCGTTTTACCTGTTCTGCCGATACCTATCGACATTGTAACATTCAGTCGGTCATTTACGAAAATTTCTCTTGCTTTATCGAGGATTTCGACCTTGTTACGCAGGATTTCCTGCAGGTGTCTTTCTTCTATTACGGCTATAAATCTGTCGGACGCATTCTTTCTGAGTACGCCTGTCGTCTGTCCCGCAAAATCTTCGAGCAGCTTGTCTATCTGTACCGAAACGTGAGCCTTTTCACTTTCAAGGCAACCGCTTATAAGCTCCTCGTAGCCGTCTACCATAAACAGTATGACAACGGGCTGTGACAGCTTTTTCTCTGTTTCAAGAGCGGTTATGTCGGTTATGTTCTTGAAGAATAACAGCGTCAGTTCCTTTGCTTCGTTCTCATCGGGTATTCTTGCAAAAACCTTATATACCTTGTCCTTGTATCTGACGGTTATTCCGTCATCGGTGAAGAAATCGGCAGGCGGAATATCGGTTATATCTGACAGTTCCATACCGTATTCGCAACAGTCGGGGAATTCCTCGGTAAACTTTCCGTTTGTCCAGACTATTCTTCCGGCACTGTCGATTATAACGGCGGACATAGGAAAGCTATGCACGGACATATGCATTTTCGATTCAAGCTCATCGTCTATTCGTGCATAATACTGGAATGTTTTTCTTGTGACCTGTATCAGTTTTCCTATAGCAAAACCGCCGATAAGCACAACAAAAGGCGCAGACAGCCAGAATACATTGATGTCCTTCGTGTAAATATATCCCTGGATTATTACCAGTGCGATAACCAGTGCGGAAACCGATATTACAAGTCCGCCGTCACGATAAAAATTCTTCACCTTTTGCGCCTCCTTTGTATTCCGTTATTTTACACTTCCATTATGATAGGCAGTATCATAGGACTTCTCTTGGTTCTCTGGAATATGAAGTTGCCAAGCTCATCCCTTACGTTAGACTTTATATTGCCCCATTCTCTGATGTTCCTGTCTGCACAGGTCTGGAGCGTTTTCTTGACAAGCTGTTTAGCTTCGTCCATAAGCTCCTCGGATTCCCTTACATATACAAATCCTCTTGATACAATATCGGGGCCTGCCGCTACCATACCTGTTTCACGGTTGATAGTGGTTACAACAACAATAAGACCATCCTCGGACAGATGCTTTCTGTCACGCAGTACGACCGAGCCGACATCTCCCACTCCGAGACCGTCGACAAGCACCTTTCCTGCAGGCACCTGACCTACTACCTTCATTTCAACACTGTCGGTTTCAACCACCTGACCGATATTCAGAAGGAATATGTTTTTCTCGGGTATGCCCATCTTTATGGCAAGACCCTCGTGCTTTTTCATATGCTTGTATTCGCCGTGTATCGGTATAAAGAATTTCGGCTTTGTCAGCGCAAGCATCATTTTAAGCTCGTCCTGGCAGGCGTGACCCGAAACGTGTACCTCGTACATAGCCTCGTATACTACCTCTGCACCCTGCTTCATAAGCTCGTTTACAAGCTTTCCGACAAACTTCTCGTTGCCGGGGATCGGAGTAGCCGAAATAATGATAAGATCGCTCGGTGTTATAGATACCTGTCTGTGATCTCCCGATGACATTCTCGAAAGTGCGGAAAGCGGTTCGCCCTGACTTCCCGTTGTGATAATTACCATTTTTTCGGGAGGATATTTGTTGACATCTTCTATATCTACAAGCATACCCTGAGGTACTTTTATATAATTGAGTTCAATTGCGGTAGTAAGCACATTGAGCATACTTCTACCCGAAACGGCGACCTTTCTGCCCCAGCTTTCCGCATTGTTTATAATCTGCTGTATTCTGTGAATGTTTGAGGAGAATGTAGCGACAATTATTCTCTTGCCCTCTGCTCCTGCAAAAAGACTCTTGAAGCTCTCTCCGACCTTTCTTTCTGTAGCCGTATAGCCCGGACGCTCTGCGTTTGTACTTTCCGAAAGCAGTGCGAGAACACCCTTGTTTCCAAGCTCACCGAATCTTGCAAGGTCAATTATACCGCCCTCGATAGGCGTATAGTCAACCTTGAAGTCGCCTGTATGCACTATCACGCCTGCAGGCGTATGCACTGCCATTGCGCAGGCATCGGGGATAGAGTGGTTCACTCTGATAAATTCAACGCTCATACAGCCCATTCTGACATTCTGACGGGGCACGACCACGTTCAGCGAACACTGCGACAGTATTCCATGCTCACGGAGCTTTCCCTCGACAAGTCCGAGCGTCAGCCTTGTGCCGTATACGGGTACGTTTATCTTCTTAAGGAAGTAGGGGAGTGCGCCTATATGATCCTCGTGGCCGTGCGTCAGCACAATGCCCCTTATCTTCTCCCTGTTCTTTTCAAGATAGGTGAAGTCGGGGATAACAAGGTCAACACCGAGCATATCGTCATCGGGAAAAGCAAGTCCGCAATCTATGATGAATATATCGTTACAGCACTCGTAGACGTAGATGTTTTTGCCTATCTCGTTTACGCCGCCGAGCGACATAATCCTTACGGGTGTCTTTCTGCCGCTCTTCTTTTCGTCCTCCGCAAAGAAAGAAGGATACTCCTGCTTTCTCGGTTCCTGCTTGTTATTGTTATGATGCGGCTTGTTGTCTGTAAGAACAGGCTTTTTATCATTTCTGCCGTCTGCGGACATACTTTTCTTTTCACTGCTTTTATTGTCGGTCAGCACGGGCTTTTTGTTCTGACTTCTGTTGTCGGTAAGTACCGGCTTTTTGCTTTCAGATGCTCTTCTGTCAGTCAGCACAGGCTTTTTGCCCTGCTGTCTGTTGTCGGTCAGAACTGTTTTATTTGCAGGCTTTGCATTTAAGATCCCTGTAAGCGATTCGCTTGCGGAAGCGTCCTTAGGGGCGTTCCTGTCGGTCAGCTTGAACTGCTTTGCAAAAGGATTCTTTCTTCTTTTTGAGTAAGGCTTTGTAGCCTTCGGCTTTATGTTTTCAGTCGCCGTCAGTAAGTTTTTTGAGTCAATAATTCCCATTCAGTATACCATCCTTCCGAATAGCCGACAGGTGTTGTCCTTTTATATTTATGTATGACATACAGTCATTGTCGGCGGTTCTGTACGGAAAAGCGGCGGTATATAATTTCGTCCACAGCTTTTACGGCAAAAAGCCAAAACCGCTTGCACGCTCCTGCGAAAAGACACACCTCTCCCTGCAAAAGCCAAAGCGAAGCTAAGCCTGTATCACTGATACAGCCATTCCTGCCGTAAGCGGCATTGTCAATATGTCGTCCTGAGTACAATAAACGTGTTGCTCTTATCGTAACTGAACGTTTACCTTGTAAGTACCGTATTCGTGCTATCGAAATTTTATGCTGAAGTAAAAGGAAAATATATAATTTCTTAAAGCCGCTTTTCCGTTATTCTTTTGTTTTTATAATTTACTTAAAATAAATCCGTTATTCATTCCGCTTAAAATCATTTGCCGAGCCTGCATGGAAAATCTGTCACGCTGTCACCGTGAAAAAAAGCGGAAAGCGGTTACTGCCGCATTCAACATATATTTTACAACATAAAAACGATATTGTCAAGAATAATAAGTATGGCGAAACGGTCGTATTTTGCTTTATAAAGCCGAAAAAGAGAAAAATAATTTTGCTTTTCCGCTTTTTTGCCGCTTTGCTTATCATCACTCTTTCGCTTCCTGCGGCATATATTGAAGCAGTGAATATACGGAAACGAGGGACTGATTATGTATTTTATTGTTTTACGCTCGGCTACAGCCGCCGAAAAAGCAAGAAAAATCCTCAGTGGCTATAAAATATCATCTACTACGGGAAAAATCACCACTTCAAAGGGCTGCAGGTTCGGAATTTACACGGAACACGATCCCGACAAGACCTGCCGTCTGCTGTCGCTGGGCGGTCTTAACTGTATGGAGATAAGAAACGGCGGTGATGCCGGATGATATATCTTGACAATGCCGCCACCACCTATCCAAAGCCCGTTTCGGTGCTTCATTCGGCGGAAAAGGCACTGTACGACTATGGGGCAAATCCCGGAAGGTCGGGTCACAGGCTTTCGCTCGAAACCTCACGGCAGGTGTTTTACGCAAGGGAGAAATGTGCGGAATTTTTCGGCGGTGAAACCGAAAATACGGTTTTCACGCTCAACTGTACCCATGCAATAAATTTTGCGCTCAAGGGCGTTTGCAATGCAAAAGGGCATTGCCATGTGATAACGTCCGACCTTGAGCATAATTCGGTGATAAGGCCGCTTCACGCACTGTATAAACAAAAACGGATAAATTACAGCATAGCCGACAGCGGCGGCAGCGATGATGAACTGCTGTCGGCTGTGGAAAAGCAGATCCGCCGTGACACTGCCGTGGTCATTATGACCGCAGGGTGTAACGTAAACGGCAGAGTGACACCGCTTGCAAGAATTGCGGAGCTTTGCAGGAAGCACAATATATGTCTTATAGCCGATTGCGCTCAGGCGGCAGGCGTTATACCGCTTAATCTGGCGGACGGCATCAATATTATATGCGCACCCGGTCATAAGGGACTTTACGGTCCTATGGGTACGGGAGTGCTTGTGACTGACGGAAAATATCCGCTCAGCACGCTTATAGAGGGCGGAACGGGCAGTGCGAGCGGAGAAATCGACCAGCCTGACTTTCTGCCCGACAGCTTTGAAAGCGGAACGATAAATACTCCCGGTGCTATCGCACTCGGCAGGGGAGTGGAATTTGTAAATTCAAAAGGAATCGACAGGATTTACGCTCACGAAATGTCGCTGTGTGATTTGTTTATAAAGCGTGTTGAAAATATCGGGAAAATCAGGGTCTACCGTCCGGAAAACGTAAAATCTCTCCCTGTGGTATCTTTTACGGCGGGAGATGAAAACAGGTCACAGCCGATATGTTGTCGAAAAACGGGTTTTATCTGCGTGGTGGGCTTCACTGCAACTTCCTTGCCCACAAAAAGCAGGGTACGCTTGAAACGGGGACGGTACGGCTTGCACCGTCGGTGTTCAATACACGTTCGGATATTATAAAGCTGACGGAATTGCTTAATAAGAAGTATTCATAAAAATTACAGCCCGCAGCGGTATGACCGTTACGGGCTGTGGTTATATAGAATTACTTCAGAAGAGCAATCGTGTCTTCTGCTATCTGTTCGGGAGTCAGATGCGCCTTATGCATAAGCTCGTTTACATCGTATCTGTCGTAGAACTTCTTTTCAAGACCGAAGCACAACGTTTTAACATCGCTGCTGCCATAGAAATGTGCTATCTTTTCACCGAAACCGCCCTCAAGAATTCCGTCCTCAAGAGTTATCACAACATCGTGGTTTTTCTTGAGGTCTTCAAGCATATCCTTGTCAATGCCCGTGATATAGTGGGGACTTATAAGCGTGGGAGCGGTGCCTGTCTTTTCTTCGATTAGCTTTGCCGCTTTCTCACCGAGCTGATAGAAGGTGCCGAGCGCTATAACTGCTATTCTTGAGCCGTTTTTTGTAATCTCGTACTTGTTTATATCCGACCAGTCGCTTTTTACTTCCTTGCCGTCCGAAATCACCGCACCGCCCGGTACACGCACCGCAACGGGATACTTGTTTTGTTCAATTGCCCAGTCAAGCATAGAAAGATATTCTTCCTTTGTTGCGGGAGCAAGATAAACAAGATTCGGAATGTTTGAGAGCATAGGAATGTCATAGAGTCCGAGATGGGTAACATCGCTCATACCGTAGACAGAGCCTGCAAATACGCTTATCGCAACGGGACTGTTGTTTATGCATATATCCTGCGAAATCTGGTCATAGGTACGCTGTATAAATGTGCTGTATACTGTGTACAAAGGCTTTCCGCCGCCTGCTGCGATTCCCGAGGCCATAGCCGCCGCATTTTCTTCCGCAATTCCTACATCTATAAACTGTCCGCCTGCCTCATCTCTTCTGCCTTTCCAGAAGCCGCCTACTGTGGGAGTACCGGAGGTCAGAACGCATACGCTTTCGTCCTTCTTCATTTTTTCAAGAAGCATCTTAGCTGTAAGGTCGCCGTAATCCTCGCCGTCATAATTGTACTTTGCCTTGCCCGTTTCAACGTCAAACGGCATATGCCAGTGCCAGTCTTCCTTGTTTTCTTCCGCAAAAGACAGACCCTTTCCCTTTTCGGTAACTATATGCACTGCGACAGGACGCTTGCTGTCCTTTACTTTACTGAAAGCGGCGATAAGACTTTCAATATCGTTGCCGTCCTTTACAAACACATAGTCAAGACCCATAGCTGTGAACAGGTTCGTATCGGCTTTTCCGTTGCCCTCACGCAGAGCCTTGAGATTTTTGTACATACCGCCGTGGTTTTCAGCAATAGACATTTCGTTATCGTTTATAATAACGATAAGATTTCCGTCAAATTCGCCTGCGTAGTCTATAGCCTCAAGAGCTTCGCCGCCGCTGAGCGAACCGTCGCCTATTACCGCAATAACGTTTCCGCTTTCGTGCTTTAAATCCCTTGCCTTTGCAAGACCGAGTGCAAGGCTTACAGAAGTTGAGGTGTGACCGATGACGAAAAAGTCGTGTTCGCTTTCGGCGGGATTCGAGTAGCCCGAAATATCGTCAAAATGCTCTTCGTAAAGGAAACCGTCCTTTCTGCCTGTGAGCATCTTGTGACAGTATGTCTGGTGGGATACATCAAATACTATTTTGTCTGTCGGTGAATCGAATACATAGTGCAGAGCGACCGTTGCCTCCGCAAAACCGAGATTGGGACCGCAGTGGCCTCCGTGACGGCTGAGCTTGAATATAAGTGCGTCACGCATTTCCTGCGTCAGCTTTTTCATTTCGTCAACGCTCAGCTTCTTTATATCCGACGGCGAATTGATTTTTTCAAGATACAT
>ERZ780195.1092-NODE-1092-length-23936-cov-2.766383_pt1 | contig 23936 bp, 33 predicted proteins | sample MGYA00511017_ERZ780195 | MGnify/ENA primary metagenome ERZ780195 (study PRJEB29588, sample SAMEA2159974) | human gut metagenome | biome: human gut; feature: human-associated habitat; material: faeces | place: Denmark | collected 2008/2010 ...
CACGAATATAAATACCTTGAACTCCATTTACAGTAGTGACAGTCCTCAATTTCCCATCATTACCCGGAACAATCTTGCCGCTCGAACGCCATTTTCGTTTTACCGCGTCGAACTCAAAACCCGCGTTTGACAGTTCCCTCGTCAGTATGAATTTGTCAAATAATACCTCTTTGCCCTCGATTCTGCCCCAACACTCATTTGCGGACGGAGTAAAATTTTCTTTGCGCTGCGCAATAAGGTTGATGATGAACTCGTATGCGCGTTCGGATACATCGACCTCTTTCACGGAACAAAGAAATTGCTTTACGTCCGTCGCGTCAAGGGCTTCGCCGCCGAAAAGATATTTTTCCGCGAGCCTGTCCGCAAGCAGGATAAGAGCCATGGACATAGCCTGTTTTTCCGTGCTGTCGGCAAAGAGCATAACCGCGCTGAATAACTCGTTGTATTGCTCCTGCAAATTTTCTTCATTGCGCAGGTTCTTGATAAACTCAACGCCTGCATACCCGTAGTTCTCATTGACGAAAGAAACGACCTCGTTACCGTTCTTGACAACCGAATTCACGCATTCTATCTCAATAACGCGGTTCTTTACCCCGCCGCCGCTGCCTTGCTTCGTGCACGGTTCTTCGCCCGTGAACAGAAACGCGTTTTTCCAACTCCGCATTTCCTTGTTTTTGTCATACGACATTCTGCCGCGGTCAACGCCTTCGGTCAGTCTCATGATAAGGCTGTCGTAGTTCTCCCACTTGCTTTTTATCGTCTGCAACTCGTCGCCCGCAAACGGCAGGTGACACAAAAACGCCGCCGTCGAAAGCATACTGTTCGCCGTCATGTTCATCGTGCGGCACATCTTGCCCATGCGTGGGTTGCCCCATACTGACATTGCCGCCATAAGACCGACCGTTTTTCCGCTGCCCGTACCGCCCCACAGGTGGAACACAAAAGGCAACGCATGAACCCTTTCGACAAGGACGGAAGCAAACGACGCGTCCATCTGCAAACGGAAGTACATCGACTTGCCGCGCAGATCCCGCATTTTTTCTACCCACAGTTCAAGGCTGCCTTTCTGCGTCACGGCGTCATAAATATATTTGTTTTCTTTTTCGCCGTCAAAGACAAGCCCCTCGTCGTATGGCATAAAGCAGTTATCTACCCACCCGAGCCTCGATATTGCTTTTCGGTGCGGCAGCGCTTCAAGATTTCGCGTCACGCACTCGGAAAGGTACTTTACAAGGGCTTTTGCGTTGTCGGAAGTAACTTCTATACCCTTATTCGCCAAATCGACGATTTTGCTGTTATTTGCCGCCGTGGCGCGTTCCACGATAACGTCTCGCCATTTGTTGTCCCTGTAATAAGCGATGCGTATCTTGTCTATACCGGTATCGTCGTTCGTCAACAGTTCCGTCGGCAAAATCGGGATAGCCGATGCGTAAATCGTGCGTATGTCTCCGTTCTGCATCTCGGTTTTGTAAACGCCCGCATTCGTTGCTGTCCACTCTCCGCAGTCAAGCACTACGGGCTGATCAACAAAGGACGTCTGCTGCCCGCTCTTGCGGTTTGCCTTGAAAAAACTCATCTGAAACGTCTTCCACAGGTTGTCCCACGCCTTGCGCATACCGAGAGCAGTCGCTCTGACCTGGAATTCCGCAACCGCCTGCTGCCTTTCAAAACCGTCGGAAATACGAACGAGTTTTTCAAAGACCTTTTTGTCTATAATCTGCTCTTTCGTCATGTCGGAAACGGGCGTTTCTTCTTTGAAGTCGTAATTTTTCACGGCTTCTATCGGCAGCCCGCGCAGCAGATAATCCGCGATGTCGCCTTTCGGTCCGATGTCCGCCCATATATCCGCCAGACGCAGTATTTTCGCATCGGGAAAGTGCTTGCAGTATTTTTCTCCCACCTCGTCGTTGTCGGGGATTATGACCTTATCACGGAACTTTCCGAGCAACTCTCTGTCGATGTCCGTGAACTTGATCGTACCGTTACCGCCGCCCGTGTTTGTCGTTGTCGCAAGACACCCCGCACGCGTCAGAGCGTCAACGCATTTTTCGCCCTCAACGATATACAGGCGAGTTTTTGCCTCCGCGCGTTGGAGCGCATCGAGGTTGTAAAGCGCGTTTGCGTCCTCGGGCTTCGTAAAATGTTTTTTGCCGCTCTCGTCCGTATAATGGAACGAGAATTTTTTCTTGCCGTTTGAATATTTGATTCGTGTCTTTGCGTACTGAACGCTGCCGTCGGGTCTGCGGTAAATGTGGTCGTAATGCTCTATCTCCACAGGCTTCTCGTCTTGCTTGTCGTCAATGCCGAGGGCTTCAAGCACCTCGGCATATCCCGCCTCGCATTTCTGGCAATGTATCAGCACTTTATCTCCCGCATCCTTGACGTACAAATGATGGTCGGAGTGACACACCGGGCAAGCCGCTTCATACTGCCCGTTGCGCTGCTTTACCTTGTCAAGATACGGAAGTAAAGTCGATATGTTCATAATTCCTCCTTAAAAAGGAAGTTCGTAGTCGTCGATATACTCAAACCCCGCTGCGCTTGCGTTAAGCGACGGTTTTGACGACGCAACTGTTTCCGTGAGTTTTTTCAGCGGAGGAACCTTAAAGTCTCCCGAGCGGATCTTCTGTCCTTTGATAAACATTGTCGGCGTCAGACGTACCTTTACTTCGTCGTTGTCGTTGCGATACTCTTCCTCGCCGAGGACAACGCCCACAAACTTGCGTTCGAGTTGCTTTTCGTCAAAGGCGAATTTGAAGTTTCCGCAGGTGTCCTCTATCGCCGTGATGAAGCCCTTAAAGAACGGCAGAGCCTTTTCCTTATACGACTTGAAGAATCTGCCCGGGTATTTGCTGTTCGCGAAATAGTCCTTAAATTCACCGTCCGCTATGTCATACTCGCATTCAAGATATTCCTTGTCGGGGTGATCGGTCACTTTAAGTATCTTGATTATGTATCCGCCCGCGGGCAAACGTTTGAACTCCTCCGCGGACTGTATGTTCTCAAAATCATTTATCTTTTTCATCTGTCTTTGTCTCCTTTACTTTGTCTGTTTCGTAGTATTTTCTGATTGCTTTGTCAACAACCGCAAGGTCGTTGTCTATCTCTTTTGCGTCAAACATGCCTATCGGCGATTTTGCCACGTCCGAGCCGTCCGTCTGCGTGCGGAAATAATATCTTCCGCCGTCGCACATCGAACGCAGAACAATGGTAAACATTCCCTCCACGCACACTTTATCGTCAAGCAGTTTGCCTATCGTCTTCGGCTTAACCGTGCCGAACGTCTCGCTCTGATCTTCGTGCATCATTATGTACACTATTTTGTCCTCGGCGAGGTTTGTTGATACAAAGCGGATAAGGTCGTAAAAATGGTCTGCCATGTTATTGTACAGGTCAAAAACGCTGCTCCCGCTCTGATTTTTGCCATGCCCGCGCATAAACTCGTCCGTGATAAGGTATCCCGCATCGTCAATAACGAATCTTGTTCCTTTTGCTTTATCAAGCACATACTTGATTGTGTTGTAATCCGTATACTGCACGGGCTTGATTTTTGTTTTGAACGGCAGCGGTTTTCCGATAACGTTGATTATCCCAGTATCGGCGGGCATATTGCGCAGAGACGTTGATTTGCCCGTGCCGCTTTTACCGATGATGAGTACAGGTATTCCCATGTCTTCCTCCTATTTTATCTGTAAATTTTGTTTTTCGGTTATTCTTGCGTATGGGACTTCTTCACCCCAGGTGTTGATTGCTTCGCGTATTGCTTTCTTGTCCGGTTCGGGGTCTTTGAACGTCAGCAACTCGCGGTGATAGAACATCGCCCATTCAACGAACTTTTCCGTGTCGCAGTCCACAACGGAACTTTTGCGGAACGTCAGTTTGTTTCTCGCCGTTTCAAGACTTCCCAAACCGTTCTGTATAAGCGCGTCGGAAAGCATTGCTTTAAGGCTGTCCGCAAGTTTCTGCTTTGCTTTCGCCCGTTTCTGCATATTCGAGGCTTCCGCCTTGATTCCTTCCGCTTCCGCCGTCAGATTTTTAATAACGCAAGCCGTCGCGTCCGCCCTTTCCTTGAACTCCGCATAGAGCGCTTCAAGCGTGTCCGCCACCGCTTCGGGCGGTATATCCTCTTCCTCTGCCTGCATAAGCAGATTTTGTATTTCGTTTGAAACAGAAAAAATACTCATATAAAACTCCTTGACATTACGTTTATTTTGTGCTATAATAACTATAATATTTATTTTTCAGTTTGCCTGTTCGGTGCGTCCACACCGAGCGGGCTTTCTTTTTTGCCCATAAGAGCCTCTATCTGTTGCAGTTCCGTTTTGTTCGCTTTCAGACTCTCCGTCAGCGTCCTTATCGTTATTTCAAGCGTCTGCACCTTCTTCGTCAAATCGTTTATCTGCATTTCACAGAATCGCTTCACGCTCTCGGGCAGCGCCGTTTGCTTCTTCGTCGCCATTCGTTTTCACCTCCTCACTGTTAAAACTGTACTCCGCAAAACATACCTTTTCACCGAACCTGTTGCGTCCCTCGACCATTCTCTTTTTGATAGGGACGCCCATTCTTTTCAGATCCGATATTCTCGATGCGAGCCGCATTATTCCGAGGTCGCCGAGCGCTTGTAGCGGATTTATCGAACCGAATTCCTCGATATATTTCGCCACGCGCTCAACCTGTGTTATTTTCATATTCATGGTTATCACCTCCTCGGCAGATTCTTAACAAAGCCTATCTGCGCACCGTCTTTGAGCCTGTGTTCGTTCGTTCCCAAAGACAACTCAACATTGTTTTCCGTCACGGCAAAGTAGTATGTGAACCGCTTTCGGAACTCCGAACTGTAAACGTTGCTTTCGGGCAGCTCGCCGAGCCGCAAAGAAAGTATCTCCCCTCGCCCGTCGGTCTCCACCTCATAAACATAAAGTCTCGTCGCTTCTTTCATCCATTTAAGAAAAAGCGGCAGCGCTTCGCGGTCGGGTTGTTCCGCTATGGTCTTTATTCTTGCGTAAAGTCTCATCTTGTCACCTCCCACACACTATTGCGGATAGTATTATAAGTCCTATCAGGACAGCCGATAAAATCGCGTCTCTATATCTCATCGGGTTGCCCCTCCTCGTCTTTCAACTTGTTTAGATATGCAAAAAAGTTCTCCGCCGTAATATATCTGTTCTTTCCTATTCTGAATGACGGGAAATCCGCTCTGTTAAAAAGTGCGTATGCCTTGCTACGGCATATTCCCATTTTAACAACGTCTTTCGGTGTCAGAATCGTTTTGTCCGTCGGTTCCATGGTCTCCCCTCCCCGCAACCTTGCATGCGCATACTATAAATACGATAATCAATGCCGCCGCTTCGGCTCCCACCGTCGCAAGCACTCCCATTAAAAATGTTGTCATTTTTCGTTGAACTCCTTTTTCTCATTTTTCGGTCTTTTCAAGACCGTTTTCAGACAAAAAAAATATCGCTTGTTTCTTCCACGGTCAAAGCATATCTGTCCTTGATCTTGCAGATTTCGCCTTGTGTGAACTCAGCCCCTCTCCAACTGTTGATTTTTGCGGAAAAACGAGACGGCGAGAGGTTGAGGAAGTGTGCTATTTTTTCGTCAGTATCGCCGAACAGCACCATCTTTGACCGAAGTTTTCTCTTGTTCATAGTATCACCTCTTTCGTTGTCGGTCTTGTCAAGACCTTCGTAGTGCCCTTATTATAGCACGCAGTTTCGGTCTTGTCAAGACCTTTTCTCAAAAAAAAATATTTTTTTTTCGCAAATGCTTGACATTCACCCGCAAAAATGGTATTATAAAGACACAACAGATTCTCCGGAGGGCAAAAACAATGACAATGGGTGAGCGTATACGCGAACTTCGCAAAGAAAAAGGTGTAACGCAAGAAGAATTAGGTAAATTAATAGGTGTTCAAAGGTCAGCAATTCGTAAATATGAAAGCGGCATGGTAGAAAATATCCCCCGTTCTTCTATACAAAAAATGGCTGATTTTTTCGAGGTGTCTCCTGTATATCTAATGTGTTTTACCGATGAGAGATTTTCAGCCGAATCCCCCGACCTATCTCGTTACGGTCTTCGTCCTATAAAAAAAATAAAACTTCCTCTTCTCGGCAACATATCTTGCGGAGAACCGAAGTATGCCGACGAGGACAGAGAAAGTTATATCGAAACGGGAACAAACGTCAATGCAGACTTCTGTCTGCGCGCAAACGGAGACAGCATGATAAACGCCCGCATTCATGACGGCGATATTGTTTTTATCCGTTCCATGCCGCAAGTTGAAAACGGACAGATTGCTGCGGTTATAATCGACGATGAAGCCACGTTAAAGCGCGTTTATTATTACGCGGGTAAAATGATAGTCCTTCACGCCGAAAACCCGAAATACAGCGATATAGTGTACGAGGGAGCCGATTTAGATAAAGTACATATCCTCGGTCTCGCCGTTGCCTTTCAATCGGACGTGGTATAATTCGTTCGAGCGGCAAGATTGTCCCGGGTAATGACGGGAAATTGAGGACTGTCACTACTGTAAATGGAGTTCAAGGTATTTATATTCGTGTCAAAATTGTAAAAACAACACTATAACAACACAAAAAACAACACTTTTGCAATTTCAAAAATCCTTATATTTACATAAAAACAACACTTAACAACACAAACAACACTTATAATAACATTTCATATACGCGAAGTCACGCGGTTTTCCCGTGTACGCTTGTATATAATATTTGAATATTCTGACCGAAAAAAAGTGTAAAAGTGTTGTTTTGCCCACAACCACAACGAAAAATGCACTTTTTAAGGTGTTGTTTTTGATTTATCGGTGTTGTTTCCACGAAAGGAGGTAAAAAAAATGGAATTACGAGATTATCAGCAACGCATGATTGACGATATTCGGTACAGTATGCGGACGGGTAAGCGGTCGATATGCGCGGTTCTCGGTTGCGGCGGCGGGAAATCCGTTATACAGGGAGATATATCCCGACAAACAACAGAGAAAGGAAACAGGGTTTTGTTTCTTGTTCACCGGCAGGAACTGTGCGGACAGATAACGGCAACGTTCGAGCGGTGCGGAGTAAACTTTGACCTGTGCGACGTGATGATGGTTCAGACGGCGACGCGGCGGCTCACAAAACTGCCGAAACCGTCTCTTATAATCACCGACGAATGTCACCATGCGCTCTCAAACAGTTATACACGCATTTATGATTACTTTCCCGATGCGGTTCGGCTCGGATTTACGGCAACGCCGTGCCGAATGAATGAGGGCGGTTTGGGAAAGGTCTTTGACGACCTTGTTATAGGACCGTCAACGGAGTGGCTGATAGAAAATCATTATCTTTCGTCGTATGAATATTTTTCCGTCAAACTTGCGGACGCTTTGGGCGTAGCGGTCAAGCGCGGAGATTATGACGCGGTGGCACTTGCAGAGATAATGGAGCAGACGAAGATCTACGGCGACACGGTCGAGAACTGGAAGAACATAGCAAACGGAAAACAGACCATAGTTTACTGCGCTTCGGTCAAAGCCTCGAAAGCGACAGCGGAGGAGTTCCGCAAAGCGGGAATAAGCGCAGCGCACATTGACGGAACAACGCCGAAAGCGGAGCGTGAAAACCTTGTTGAAGATTTTCGGCAAGGCAGGATAACGGTTTTGTCAAACGTTGAGTTATTCGGAGAGGGATTCGACGTACCTGACTGTGAAGCGGTGGTTTTGCTTCGACCGACAAAAAGTCTGACGCTGTTTATACAGCAAAGTATGCGCTCCATGCGCTACAAGGACGGTAAAACAGCCCTGATAATAGACCATGTGGGGAATGTATTCCTGCACGGCTTTCCCGACGATATGCGCGAATGGACGCTTGCGGCAAAGAGAAAAAAGACCGAGACGAAAATCAAGGTCAAGCAATGTCCCGACTGTTATCGCGTTGTGCCGAGCAACTGCAAAATATGCCCCGAATGCGGGCACGACTGGACAGCAGAGGTCGAGAACGAAGAACGTGCGGAACGGGAACGCAAACAAGCGGAACTTACAAGATTGAACAAGGCGGAATATATGCGTACCGCGCCGCGTGACGGGTGGAAGAAACTGAAAACGTGGGACGACCTTGTTTTATGGCAGAGGGAACATGGATTCAAATTTCAATGGTGCATACACAAAGCCGTTGAACTCCGTATCAGAATGCCGTCGCGATATGCGTATTACGCGGAAAGGATTTTAGGTATATGAACGAAACAGACTGGATGCACGAAGTGATGATGTATCTTTCGGAACGAGGCTTCAAAGTGTTCCGAACGAATGTCGGCAAAGTCAGACTTGCGGACGGGAGATTTTTTGATACGGGACTGCCGAAAGGGTTTTCCGACCTGTTTGCCGTCAAAGACGGTCGGGCGTATTTCTTGGAGACAAAGGTCAAACCGTATAAGCCGACCAAAGAACAACTGATATTTCTTTCGGTAATGCGCCGCGCCGGCTGCAAGGCGGGCATAGCGTATACGATCGAAGACGTGAAGGAGATTATAAATGATAAGATATGAATCGGACTGTGTGAACTGCGCCGACGGCTGCCACGGCTGCGGGCTGAAAAAAGAAACGCCGCACCTTTATTGCGACGAGTGCGGCGAGTATGTTGATAAACTTTACAAGTTTACCGACGGGAGAGAACTGTGCGCGGATTGCTTGATAGGCGAATTCGAGGAGGTGGAAGCGGAAGATGAATGATTACAAAAAACGGAAAGCAAAGAGTATTGGATGTCCCGCTTGCGGTTCGACTCATCTTCATTTCGTGCATACAGCTTCGGCGTTTCTGCCGTGGTGGTGGCACGTCGAGTGTCAGAATTGTCATTACTGCGGAAAAACGAAGTTGTTTTTGCGCAGAGCAGTTAAAAGTTGGAATAAGGAGTGTGAAAGCAGAAAATGAAAGAGATAATGTTACCTGTGCGCCCGAAGTGGTGCGAACTTATAGCAAGCGGAAAGAAAATTATTGAGGCACGAAAAACAATTCCGAAGTGTGACGTGCCGTTTAAGGTGGATATTTATTGCACGAAGCCGAGTAAAAAATATCAAACAGTTTGTGGGTGCATGATTCTTAATAGTGATGAGTTGTTTAGGTTGCCGACAGGTAAAATCAAGTACGGCGATAGCGTGGAAATGATGATGTATGATAATTATACTACCGATAATTTTTTGAACGGCAAAGTTATCGGAGAGTTTGTGTGCGATAGAATTATCAATGTTGATTGTGACAGCGTTGCCCCATTTGATAAAGATTTAGATCTATATATCGATAAGCAAATTTGTATAGACAGAAAACAATTTTTTGAATACACAAGCGGTCGGCGTTGTTTTGGTTGGCATATCTCCGCCCTTATAATCTACGATAAGCCAAAGCAGTTGAGTGATTTTTATGTCGATGATAAAGAGGCAATAACGGGTTGTAGAAATAGATTCCGTTGGGGACAGCCCGAGAGTGTAACTCAACACGGAGGTTGGATAAAGGGCAGTTATTGTTGTATGAAAAGCGGTGAGCCTGAATGGTGCGAGAAGTGCTTGAAAAAGCCACTTGTCAAACCGCCGAAGTCGTGGTGCTACGTTGAAAGGAGAGACTAAAAATGTACTGTAAAGATTGTTTGTCTTTCGGCGTTTGCCGATATGCAAGCGGAAGCCGTCTCTTGGAAAAAGAGCCGTGCGCGGATTTTATGAGTTTTGATGAGTGGGTAAAACTTCCGTGCAAGGCGGGAGATATACTTTATGAACCGACGGATAGAGGCACTATCAGCGAATACGAAGTAACGGCAGTTCGTGTAGAGTTGTTCTCAACTTTTGTTGAGTGGAAAATCAAAGAGGGAATTGTTTGGAGATATGTACACGAAATAAATTCTAACGAAATAGGCAAAACCGTATTTCTCTCCCGCGAGGAAGCGGAGAGGGCGTTGAAGGAGCGTGAAAGCAATGAAAAATGAAGAAGCGATACAAACTCTGAAAGAAGATAGGGCTTTATATGAAGGCGATATTGTCGAAGCGGGTGACGGTACGCCCGACGGACAACTTATGCTTGCCCTCGATATGGCGATTGAAGCGCTTGAAAAGCAGATACCAAAGAAGCCTGAAAGACTTAAAGGCTCCCTATTCGGGGAAGAAAGATATTACCACGAATGCCCGACATGCAGAAGCCCTTATGTAGACGATAATTACTGTCCGATTTGCGGACAAGCGATAGATTGGAGCGATGAAGTATGAAAGCAATAATTCCGACGCTGTCAAAGCGGCAGTTAAGGCAAGCAGCGGAAGAAGTCAAACGCACCTACGATAACGAAAACCGCAAGGCACTTATGCGCGTGATTTATATTTCCGTTATCGCTTTGCATCGCAACGCCGGTTACGGTGCCGAACGGTGCCGCAAACATATAAAACACATACAGGACATAATAGACGAATACGGCGGAAACCGTGAATGTAATCTCGATTGGGACAAGGGAAACGTCGCAGACGTAATGCTGAAACGCGAACTTGATGAAATCGGCATTACTTCGTCCGATGAACCGCTGTGGAAGGAGTAACGGAGCCGATGTATCTGATATACGGATTTGAAGAACGCATTCGAGGGCTTATGGCGGACAAAGATATAACAACGTCCGATCTTGCGCGTAGAACAAATATTGCGCGAAGTACCGTTTCGGATATGATTGCAATGAAGCGAACACCATCGGTCAAGTTCATCAGTCGCGCCGCTCGTGTTTTGGAAACCACGACAGATTATTTGATTGACGGAGAATAAAATGATATGCACCCCAAAAAGTCAGACGCTTTTAGGGGTGCATATTAAACTGTTCTGAATTATCTGTCCGTGATATGCAATTCCTGTTTCAATGCCTTTTGCAGAACTTGCGAAAAGTTAATGTTTGCTTTTTCAGCCTTATAGCATAACCAACCGGGCAGAGTACAATTCTTTTTTACCGACATATTGTCAATCTGTCTTCTGTATTCGTCAAAGTCAATATCAACAAGCGTCAGAATTTCGCCGTCTTTTACCGTATGTTCCGAAAGTGAACTCGGTTGCGGCAAAGGTTCGCCGTTATCTTCTTTTGTGACACCGACAAGACCTATAACATCTCTTGCCATTTCTATGGCATCATAAAGATCTTCTCCCTGCGTGTTTGTATCGAAGTCGGGAACGTATACAATATAACCGACTTCATCAGGTGTCAAAATAACCGGATAAGCGTTTTTCAATGCAAATTTCTCCTTTGAAAATAATCATTTATATTATGCGTAGGCAGGGGAGAGGGGCTTATTTAAGCCCTCTCCGCTTGATGATTGCCTTCGCGAGATTTTCTTTGATTTCTCGGTGTCGCGGTATCGGTTCTATGTCTTTTCCGTTGGAGTATATGTCATGTTGCGCTCCGTTTCGCAGGAAGAACCAACCGTTTCCGACAAGCAGTTTTATCAAATCTGCTCTTTTCGTATATCTCACCTCCTTGGTACACTTATATTATACGCCTTTTATGCGTATTTGTCAATAGTTTTAATTAAAATAGTTGTGACGAAAATGTAAAACTTGTTGATGTGTCTGCGTTTGCGACGCTTGATGATATATTATTGAAACAGTAATACACCGTTGAAAGGAGCAAAGGAATGACCCTTAAAGAGTTATCACAATTATACTGGCTGAACCGTGAGATAGAGCGGGACAGGGAACGTTTGGCAGATGTCAGGTCTCGTGCGGCATGTCCTTCTGCTCCGAACCTTTCAGGAATGCGGAGCGGAACGTCAGATGAAAGCCGCGTAGAGCGATATGTCGCCGAAATTGTTGACCTTGAACTTATTATTTCGGCAAAGTTGACACAATGCGTTTATGAGCGTAACAGGCTTGAACGATATATTTCAGATATCCCCGACAGTTTTACCCGTCAGATCTTTCAGTTGCGTTTTATTGACGGGTTGAATTGGATTCAAATATCAAACAGGATAGGCGGCGGAAATTCGGAAGAGGGCATTCGGAAGCGCGTTTACAGATATTTGAAAGCGGAAAAATAAAGTTGTCCCGAAATGTCCGCTTTGTCCGTGATATAATACATACTGGGAATTGACATGGGACGGGCATTCTTTCTCTCTTTTTTAATACGGCAACGACTGTACACGTTGCCGTATTACTTTTTACCTCCTGTTTCGGCGGGCATCATAGTGTATGTCGGGAGGGTGTGTCTTTTTTTTATGGGGATATGACACGCAAAAGAAACAGGACAAAGCGAGGTGATATTTTGTGACTGACAGACAGCGAAAATTCGCAGACGAATATATAATTGACTGTAACGCAACGCGCGCATATAAAGCGGCATATCCGAATGTGAGGAAGGATACTGTCGCACGGGCAAACGGAAGCAGACTGCTTGCAAATGCTGACATTAAAACATATATTGACGACCGGCTTGAAAAAATCAGCGATGAGAAAATTGCATCCGCCGTTGAAGTTATGGAATATCTTACCTCGGTAATGCGCGGGGAAAGCAAGGCAAGCGTCGTTGTCGTTGAGGGCTACGGTGACGGATATTCGGAAGCAAAGATTCTTGAAAAAACGCCCGACGAAAAAGAGAGGTTAAAAGCCGCCGAAATGTTGGGACGCCGTTTCGGACTGTTTACCGATAAAGTCAGCGTTGACGGCGTTGTTCCCGTTGTAATCTCGGGCGGTGAGGATCTTGAAGCGTGACAGCGTAAAACAGATTTATCTGCCCGATATAGTCGGAAGCGGGTATAAAGCCTTTTGGGAGTTCAAAGGGCGTTATCGCGTTGTTAAAGGTTCGCGTGCTTCAAAGAAATCAAAAACGACCGCGCTGAACAGTATCGTTCGGATAATGCAATATCCTGCGGCAAATATGCTCTGCGTCCGCAAGGTTTATCGCACATTGAAAGACAGTTGCTTCACGGAACTGAAATGGGCAATAAAGCGTCTCGGTGTTGAATCATGGTGGGACGTAAAGGAAAGCCCTCTTGAAATGACATACAAACCGACCGGACAAAAAATTCTTTTTCGCGGGCTGGATGATCCTTTGAAAATAACGTCGGTCACGGTTGATTCGGGCGTTCTATGTTGGCTCTGGATTGAGGAGGCATACGAGATAAGTTCCGAACCCGACTTTGATACCCTCGACGAAAGTATTCGAGGGGAAATGCCGCCGGGGCTGTTCAAGCAGGTTACTTTGACATTCAACCCGTGGAACGAACATCATTGGCTGAAAAAACGCTTCTTTGATAGGGAAGCGGAATCGGATATTCTTGCCGTAACGACGAACTATTTGTGTAATGAATGGCTTGATGAAGCGGATAAACGCGTTTTTGAGACAATGCGAAAAAACAATCCTCGGCGTTACCGCGTTGCGGGGCTCGGAGACTGGGGAATAGTTGACGGGCTTGTCTACGAAAATTGGGAAGAACGCGCATTCGGTCTTGATGAAATACGCAGTATTCCGTCGGTGAAATCGGCGTTCGGTCTCGACTTCGGCTACACGAACGACCCGACGGCATTTTTTGCGGGACTTTTGGACTTGGAAGACAAAACGCTTTATGTCTTTGATGAGTTCTATGAAAAAGGATTGAGCAACAAAAAAATCTGCGACAAGATTGTTGACATGGGTTTTCGGAAAGAACGTATAACGGCAGACAGCGCAGAACCGAAATCCATTGACGAACTGAACGCTCTCGGACTGCGTGTTTCAGGCGCGAAAAAAGGAAAAGACAGTATTCTGAACGGTATTCAATGGATACAGGATCTGAAAATCATTGTTCACCCGCGATGCGTCAATTTTCTGACCGAAATCAGCAATTATACTTGGAGCAAAGATAAATTCGGGCGTTCTTTGAATGTTCCGACAGATGATTTTAACCATTTGATGGACGCGATGCGCTATGCGCTTGAAAGTTTTGTTCGCGGCAACAGGTGGATGTATTAGGAGGATATATAATGAATATCGACATAACCGTTACAAACAAAATACCCGTTGTTCTCGGAAATCCCATTATAGTTTGCGAAAACAGCGATTATACGGTTACATTTTCTTTTGATGATGAGTGGGAAAATCAGCCCATAAAGACAGCTCGATTTAATTATGTGCAGAATGGCAACAAACTTTATATCGACGTCCCGTTTTCGGGAAATACGGTAAGTGTCCCCCTGCTGAAAAACATCAATGAAGTCAGCGTAGGCGTGTATGCGGGAAATTTGTGTACCTCCGCGCCAGCCGTTATTTCGTGCAAAAAATCAATACTTTGTCCGAATAATACACACGATGCCCCTGCCGATGATATTTATAACGAATTGCTTTTGACAATCAACACGAAAATGCTTGACGCATTGAATGAAGCAATTCGAAACGGTGAAATCAGCATTGAAGATGTTAAGAATATCGTCGAGTATAACAAGCGCGAAAATCTCACGTTTTGGGTAGGCACACAAGCGGAATACGACGCGATTGAAATCAAAGAACCGAATAGATTTTATCTTATAACGGATTCGGACGATGCAGAAAATATTCTTGATGCAATAGACGGGCTTCCCGCAAGAGTAACTGCACTTGAAAATGACGTTACGGAGTTGAAAGGGAAGACGCCCGTCGGAAAAGTTCTGTATTCGGGAATATTTGATACGGGAGTAACCGTATCGGTTTCAGTCCCGGGGCTTTCAAATTATTCTGTTATCCTTGTTTATACAACGAGAGAAGATCTTCCCGCAGCAGAGGCAGGAATACTGTGTGTTAAAAATACGAATGAAACGGGCGAAAGCGCCTTTTCGGGAGTTCGTCATATAGTTCCCAGCGGAACAGATTTTACACATGCTGGAATTGTCCTGCTCGTTGATAGTACGGGGGAAACCGTTACAAAAGCAACATTCAAATCTCCCGACAGTTCATTTCCGACGCAATGTGTTACTAAAATCGTCGGGATAGCATAGAGGTGACAATATGGCATATATAAACGGGAAAAAGATTTTTCTTGCGGGGTTAAACATCAATAAGATTCAGGACATCCCCGGAACGGTGACAACATGGGCGGACTTGTTCGGACTTTCCGATGGCGTTTATAATGTTCCGAAAAGAACAACAAATATAATTTACTTCCCGACTTCAATATTTTCAGAACAGACCGAAGTTTTCGGACTTATCGAGGTAACAAATAGCAGACTTATCGCCTATGGTGTTCATAAAGAAATAACACGAGAAGGAACGGAACCCACTTATACATATTCAGCCGTCAATCTTTCAGGAAAAGGGCTTTCGACGAACGACTTCACGGACATTGAAAAAGTGTTTCTCGAGGAAACGCTTCCGCAGGAAATAGAAAGAATAGACGCAAAAATCACAGAGGTCGAAGGAAACGTTTACTCAAACTTCAAGAACAAGGTGGATAAAGAAAACGGCAAGGGGCTTTCCGCAAACGACTTCACAACGGAGTTGAAAGACAAACTCGACGGAGTGGAAGAGGGCGCGAACAAGACCGCCGTTGACGCGGAGCTGTCCGCGACATCGGAAAATCCCGTGCAGAACAAGGCGGTTAAAGCGGCGCTTGACGAAAAGGTTGACGAGCCGACCGGCAACGGTTTGGTGCGAAAGTATATGAGCGGAATATACGGCACGATGGGTGTTGATATGGCTTTTCCTGAAACTCCATCTGACAATAATGTTCCTACAACTAAGTTAGTAGCAGATCAACTTAAAAATCCTCTCAAATTAGATGATGAAAATTTACAGAAGTCAGGTCTAATACTACAAAATTATATTTCTCCAAATTCAACATCGGAAACCACCGGAACGACACGCTATATGATTGTTCCGCGTGATGGTTCAATTCTCGATGATACGATTAAGGGACTGGCAAAAACCCCGTCGTCTTATGCGGTCGGCAAATATGTCAAAGAAAAGATAGCCGCAACGACACCCTCGATAAACGAGAGCGGAAACTGGGTCATCGGCACGACAGACACGGGCGTTTCGGCAAAAGGTATAAAAGGAGACACTGGTCCGCAAGGCGCGCAAGGCTTACAGGGCGCGAAAGGCGCGGACGGAAAAACGCCCGTGAAAGGAACGGATTATTTCACCGAAGCGGACAAGCAGGAACTTGTAAACGCCGTTATTGCGGCATTGCCGAACGGGAATGGGGTGGCATACTGATGAATAAACTCTATGAGGAAAGCGATATACAGGCGATAGCCAATGGAGTAAGGGGAATTACAGGCAAAACGGGAACATATACCGTTGCGCAAATGGGTTCGGCGCTGAATGATTATTGGGGAGACTTCTCCCCGATTGCCGCTTCGACCGAGGATAACGGGCAGCCGTATAATAACGGGTTGGGATACAAACTCGGTTACAGAACGAATTCGGGAGGGCTTGAAAGCGTTTCGGAGGGGTCTGCCTGCACAGGGTTTATTCCCGCTGTCACAGGAGACACCGTTAGGGTCAATTTCGCTTCCCCGGACTTTCACCCGTGGTATATAAATATGTATGATTCGGGACACATACATATAGGAATAGTTCCATTGACGGGACAGGCTATGGCGTTCCGGACGTTCGAGCTGGAATTGCTGAAAGAGGGAACTTGCTATATCAGGCTTTCAACAGGCGGCATTTCGGGCGCGGCGGATGTTGAAAAAATGAGAGTAAAAATTATCAAGGGGGTGAGCGGATGACGGAAGCGATAGTTGTGGCACTTATTACGGGCGGTCTCGCGCTTGCCGGAACTGTTATTTCGGTGCTTGCCTCATCGCGTAAGACGGAGCAGAGCATACAGTCAAAACAGGCGGTTACCGAGGAGCGAATAACCGAACTGACACGGGAAGTGCGAGAACATAACAATTTCGCAAAGCGCATGCCCGTAGTGGAAGAACAGGTAAAAGTAATGAATCACAGAATAAAAGATTTGGAAAAGGAGATGCAGCATTATGAAAATTAACTGGAAAGTAAGGCTGAAAAACAAAACGTTTTGGCTCGCGATAGTGCCTGCGCTGCTGCTCGTTATTCAGACGGTAGCGAGCCTGTTCGGCTATGCGTGGGACTTTGTCATTCTTAATCAGCAGATTGCGGCAGTTATTAACGCTGTTTTTGCGGTACTCGCGATTCTCGGAGTGGTTACAGACCCGACGACCGCGGGCGTGACGGACAGCGACAGAGCAATGGGCTACGACAAACCGAAGGAGGATTGAAAAATGAATTTATTTTCTTGCATACATACTCTTTGCAGGTGCTACAAGGCAAACAAGCGCGGACAGTATAAGAATTCATCTCCGACCGGTATCATTGTCCACTCTACGGGTGCGAACAACCCGAATCTGCGCCGCTACGTTCAGCCGACAAAAGGAGAAGACGGTTACGATAAACTGATTGAAAAACTCGGGATTAACCGCAACGGTAACGCATGGAACAATCCCACTGGGGAGACTTGTGTTCATGCGTTTATCGGCAAACTCAAAGACGGTTCCGTCGCAACCGCAAAGATACTTCCCTGGCATTATGCCTGCTGGGGCTGCGCAAGCGGAAAGAAAGGATCTTACAATTATTCGCCGACACGTCACATTCAATTCGAGGTTTGCGAAGACGGCTTGAAGGACGAGAAATACTTCAATACTGCAGTCAAGACCGAAGCGGTTGAACTTTGCGCATATCTTTGCAACTTGTATAAACTCGATGTATCAACGGTCGTTTCACACAAAGAAGCGGCAGCGGCGGGCTATGCGTCAAACCATGGGGATATAGATCATTGGCTTGCGAAGTTCGGATATACGATGAAAGACTTTCGCAAGTGGGTTTCCGCAGCCCTGAAAAAACTTCAAGACGAAGACGAAAAGCCCGAACCGTCACCCGCGCCCGAACATGCGTCGTTTGCTCCTTATAAAGTAAAAGTAACGGCTTCTGCACTTAATTACAGAGCGGGAGCTGGAACAAATTATAAAGTAAACGGCGTTATCACCGACAGGGGCGTTTATACAATCGTTGACGAAGCGGACGGAAAAGGCGCGTCGAAGTGGGGCAAACTCAAAAGCGGCGCGGGGTGGATCTCTCTTGACTATGTAACAAAGAGGTAAGACGATGCTTACTGTTTCCGAAATACTGAATTTTATCGATGAAGACAAGCGGAGTGAAAAGAAACGTTTTGCGGGTATCGGCGAAAAGTATTACGAGGGCGAACATGACATAAAGAATTATCGGTTGTATTATTATGATGCAGACGGAAATCTTGTTGAAGACAAGACACGCTCAAACATTAAAATAGCGCATCCGTTTTTTACGGAACTTGTTGATCAGCAGGTTCAGTATATGCTTTCGGGCGGTGAAGAGTTTGTTCGTTCCGACCTGCCGGAACTTCAAACGTTGCTTGACGAATATTTCAACCGCAATGAAGATTTTACCGCAGAACTTTACGAAACTTTGACTGGATGTGTTTCAAAAGGCTTTGAATATATGTATGCCTATAAAAACGCGGACGGAAGACTTGCGTTTCAATGTGCCGATTCAATGGGCGTTGTCGAAGTCGAAGCAAAGTTTGCGTCAGACGGACAAGACCATATTATATATCATTACGTCGAACGCATAAACAGAGATAAGCAACTTGTAAAGCGAATACAGGTTTGGGACGACGCTCAAACGTTTTATTATACGCAGATAGGCGACGGAGCACTTGAACTTGACACCTCGACAGAGCCGCAGCCGAATCCACGTCCTCATGTGCTTTACAAGAAGGACCGTGAGGACGATACATATTATGAGGGGCTCGGTTTTATTCCGTTTTTCAGAATAGATAACAGCCGTAAACAGTTTAACGACCTGCGCCCCATAAAGGCGATAATCGACGATTATGACCTTATGAGTTGCGGGCTTTCAAATAATCTGCAAGACGCTTCCGAATACCTTGTTGTAGTTAAGGGCTTTCAGGGCGATAACCTGGAAGAACTTATGCAGAACGTTAAAACCAAAAAGCACATCGGTGTAGATGGTGACGGCGGGGGAGACGTTGAATTTAAGACGGTAGACATACCGTATGAAGCGCGAAAAATCAAACTTGAACTTGACGAAAAAAATATTTACCGTTTCGGAATGGGTTTCAATTCCGCGCAGGTAGGAGACGGAAATGTGACGAACGTTGTTATCAAGTCGCGTTACGCGTTGCTTGACCTTAAATGCAATAAAATGGAAATTCATCTGAAACAGTTCCTTCGAAAGATCTTGAAAGTTGTTTTGAACGAAATCAACGATGAAAAGGGAACCGATTATCAGCCGAAGGACGTTTATTTTGATTTCAAACGCGAGGTTATGACGAATGCACAGGACAATGCACAGATAGAACTGACAGAAGCGCAGAAGCAGCAAACACAGATTACGACGCTGCTTAATCTTGCGGGACATCTTGACGATGAAACTCTGATGAGGAATATATGCGCGGTTCTTGACATTGATTATGAGGAAATCAGAGGAAAACTTCCGAAAGACACCGAAACCGATTTGTTCGGAGACGATAACGAATAATGAATCGATGGGAAAAAGAGGTCCTGCAATCGCTTCTTGCTGACGAAAAGAGTGTTTTGAAAGAACTTGAAAAGCAATATAAGAATGCGCTTGCGGACATAAACGAAAAAGTCAAACTGTTTCAATCCGATATAGATGTTCTTGATGAGGCTCTTTCCTCGGACGGGCTTGACGAGGGCATGAAAGCCGCTTTGAAATCGCAGCGACAATCGAAAATATATCAACAGCAGTTTCAAAAAGCCCTTAAAAGTCAGGTGGGCGGAATCCTCGACAAAATGCACGGGGATAACTATTCCACTTTAAGCGAATATCTGAACGGGTGTTATGAACAGGGCTTTGTCGGCACGATGTATGATATGGCAAGGCAGGGCGTACCTCTCATTATTCCGATAGATCAGGCAGCCGCAGTCAAAGCGGTTTTGACAGATTCAAAGGTCAGCAAAGGACTTTACAATGCGCTCGGCGTGAATGTCGGAAACCTTAAAAAAGCAATAACACGAGAAATAAGCCGAGGCATTGCCTCGGCTTTGCCGTATCGAGATATAGCGCGCAATCTTTCAAATGTTTCAAAGGCGCCGTACTCGCGAACAAAAACCATTACACGCACGGAGGGACATCGAATTCAGCAGACTTCCGCAGCGGACGCACAATTCGCGGCAAAGAAAAAAGGCGCGGATGTCGTTAAGCAATGGGACGCTTCTCTTGACGCAAGAACGCGTGATTCTCACGCCGCAATTGACGGGGAGATACGGGAGATTGACGAGAAGTTCAGCAACGGGTTGCGCTTTCCGGGAGACCCGAACGGTCCCGCCGCAGAGGTGATAAACTGTCGTTGTACGGCAAATACCCGCGCACGTTGGGCGCTTGATGAAGATGAACTTCGAACATTAAAAGAGCACGCCTCGTTTTTCGGTCTTGATAAGACAAAAAATTTCAAAGAATTCAACGAAAAATATTTGAAAGTGGTTGACAAAGTTGAAAAAAGTGATATAATTAAATTAGAAGACTTTACAATAGGAAGAAGTTTAGGCTCAAAAGCCAAAAACTATGATATTAAACTTCCGAATAATGAGATTGTTCATTTGACAGAAGGTTCGAGAGTAACTAATGTTCAAGTCATTGCAGGAAAAGGCAGAAAACGTGAAATTGATATTGTACAGACACTCTTAACGAAATATCCCGGAACGAAAGAGTCAGAATGGCAAAAAGTTAAGGGAATTGGATATGTTGATTTTCATGGCGAAAGTTATAAGGCTGAACTACATTGGTATCAAGAACCGAGTATAGGCAAGGTCAAATGGAAAGTGAAACCCGATATTGATGGGAATTGGTTTATTTATGAAGGTTAATACATTTGTCAAAGTGAAATTTTTAGGAGAAGATGATCCCCTCGCATTGCTACACGGTAAAGTATATAACGCCCGTGTATTGAAAAAGGGGTGGTTTGGCATTGTGGACGAAACACATGAAGAATATGCGTATCCCCCCGAACTGTTTGAGATTGTAGAAGAATAAGGCACCGTGTTTTTACACGGTGCTTTTACATTCCGATATTAGGTTTATTTTAAGAGATATTGTTTCCAATTTTCAGGAAAACCCATAGTATCGATTTTGACGGCAGGATATTTTTTAATCAGATTGTCAATACTGTTTACAAAATCATTCCAATGAGGGTCTTTTGTGTTTATATGCTTCATGCAAACGAGAACCCCAAAAACACGAATACTTTTAATTCCTTCGCTTGAATATTGCTTATATAAACGAGGGGTTTTAGCCAATTTTGCATTATAAAGTCTTCCATAGTGGGCGCAAATATTTCTGACGAAGGCAATGCTTTCTATCCAACTTTCGAAATATGTATACCCTACTCCGTATGTCGCTGATACTGCTTTTTTATCTTCATTTTTCATGTTTTTGAAAAATTTAGATAGAGTACCGAAACTGAATAACTCAACCAACGCATAAAATGGGATTTTTTCGGCTTCGTAATTATCTTTAAAATTTTTTACGAATGGAGAATTTTCGTTTCGGCGAATTTCTTGCTCAATATCTTCTAAAAAAAATGCATGATATTTAGGGCTGACAAAATTGTTAGGATTTTCATATCCGAGCACTCCATACTTTACAGAGAAGTAATTTGCCAATCTGCATCTAAGATTGATTTCTATTCGTTCTATAATAGGAAACAACTCTTGCCTGAAATTGGAATTAAATTTATATAATTGTACAATAGTGTTAAATGTTGTGCCTGCATAGTAATTCCCGTTTTTCGGCTTCAAGCCTAAACTATATGCTTTTACTAATCGAAAGTAAGATACATCGTTCAGGAGAGATTTTGCATCATCTGCATTTTCAATGGTTAATCCCAAATTAAATAAATTTTCAATCTGTTCCTCAATCGTTAAAGGCTCCTGTTGCTCTTTCCGTTCCATATAACATCCTCACAAAATTAAACGACCCGACGTGGTCCGCATCGTTGAGAGGCGTGTCGGGTTCTGTTATTATATATTATATGCGAAAAACTCAAAAAAGTCAATGCCTGAACTTAAAAAGTTGTGGCAAAATCTCGAACATTCATTAAATATCAAATATTACCGTATAGTGTTTTTTTATTGATTCCTATTTGAAAAATGAAGCGGCTTTTTCGTTTCAAGTCTTCCGTTCTGACACACGGAATCAAAATTTAATAACAAGGCAGTTGGTTTTTTTGACCGACTGCCTTTTTATATGCCCTGAATACGGCGCTTAAACTGTTCATAAAAATTCGCGTTGCAGATACGCGCTTAAAAATCTGTTCGTTCGAGGAAGAAACCTCATATAAAAACGCAGACGAAGAAAGGGAGTTTATGGAATTTTTGAAAACGGTTCTCGGAGACGAGTTGTTCAAACAGGTTGAAGATAAAATCAACGCATACAACGGAAATGATGAGAACAAGGAAAAAATCAAAATCGGCAATCTCGGAAGCGGAGAATACGTTGCAAAGGGTAAGCACGACGCCGAATTGCAGAAGATTCAAGCCTTGCTTGACGGAAAAATATCCGAACTCGATACCGCAAACGGGCTTATTTCGGATCTTAAAAAGGGTACGAAAGATAGTGAAGATTTGCAGGGGAAAATCAACGACTATGAAAGCAAAGTCTCTGCTTTGCAGAAAGCGCTCGAAGAAACAAAAGTCAGATATGCCGTCAGGGACGCTCTCCGTGAAGCAAAAGCCGTTGATGTTGATTATCTTGCGTTCAAACTTGATTCAAAACTTAAAAGTGACGGAAAGAGTATTGAACTTGACGAGAACGGAACCGTCAAAGGCTGGAACGATATGATTTCGGGCTTGAAAACGCAGTTCCCGAATCAATTTGAGGGTGTGGGCTCGAAAAAGATTGACGAACATAAACTCGAAAAATCATCGGGTGAAAGCGTTTTGACACGCGCTGAAATCCTTAAAAAACCGTATGCGGAAAGGAATCGAATCTATGAAGAAAACCAGGAAGCATACAAAGAAGCAATGAACAATTAAGAAAGGAAAAATATTATGGCAGTTACACTTCTTAACAATGTTATCAATCCCCAGGTCATGGGCGATATGATAGGTGCAAAAATCGAAGCACAGCTCAAAGCAACCAAATACGCCCACGTTGACACCTCGCTTGTAGGTGTTCCGGGCGACACAAAAACCGTTCCTTCGTGGAACTATATCGGCGATGCGAACGACATTGCGGAAAATACGGAAATCGACATCGCGACCATGAGTGCGGCAACAGATACGTTCAAGGTCAAGAAAGCAGGCAAGGCAATCGCGATAACGACCGAGGCAATCAACAGCGGGCTCGGAAATCCCGTTGCACAGGGCGAAACGCAGCTTGCAAAGTCCATTGCCTGCAAAGTTGACAACGATGTTCTCTCCGCAATCTACAAGGGCACAATGGTCGTTGCGCCGTCCACTCTTGCCGCAATCGCGTATAACGGTATCGTTGACGCCGTTACCAAATTCGAGGACGAAGAGGACGGCATCGAAAAGGTGATGTTCATTCACCCGAAGCAGGAAGCGACGCTTTTGAAAGATTCGAACTTCATTTCCGCAGACAAGTTCACCGCAGGCGTTGCTGTTAACGGTGCAATCGGTAAAGTTGCGGGTTGCTGGATAAAGAAGGCAAAGAAAGTCAGACTTATCAAATACGAAAAGGACGATTCCGCGGGCACCATTACCGTTGTTGTGGACAGCACAGCAGAAACCGACACGAAAAAGCATCTTGCCACCGTTCAGCCTTATACCGAGGATACTCTTGAAGTCGGAAGCAAGGTCAAAGCTGTTGCCGCGGAGTATTATATCAACCCGATAATCAAGATGGAACCCGATTCGGCTGAAACCGAATATACGGAAGACGAACTGGAAGACATCAAGGCCTATGAAGCAAAGTACGGTCCT
>ERZ780195.1093-NODE-1093-length-23927-cov-17.955597_pt1 | contig 23927 bp, 26 predicted proteins | sample MGYA00511017_ERZ780195 | MGnify/ENA primary metagenome ERZ780195 (study PRJEB29588, sample SAMEA2159974) | human gut metagenome | biome: human gut; feature: human-associated habitat; material: faeces | place: Denmark | collected 2008/2010 ...
GCTGATGGTACTTGGCTGGAAACGGCCCGGGAGAGTAGGTCGTCGCCGGATTCAAACTAAGGACGTTCGTTTGAACGTTCTTTTTTATATGTGCGAGTTTTGCAGAGCCGGCTTTCCAGAAACACATTTCAATCGACAAGGAATCTACTGGGTGCCTTTGATAAACTTCTCGATAATTGACAAAACGGTTTCTGAGAAATATATATTTCCGCCATGCTCTTCCCATTCTTTTATTTCATAATATTCCACACTGTGTTTATTCTCATCGAGCTTCTGATACAACGATCGGCTGTTTTCGACGGAAACGACGGGGTCGTTCGCACAATGAAACATCAGCACAGGTGGCAATATTATATCCTCGCGAATCAAAGATTCGCAGGACGCTCTGTAGGCAATTTCTTTGTTGTTTTCGATGCTGTCAACGCCGAGGAGAACGGCTGCCGGTCGAACGGACAGTCCGGGCGGCAATGGATGATTGGAGCATATCAGAAGATTAGAGGAGGCGCTCTCCAAAATCACTCCCTTTACACCCGGCATTTCGATCCTTCCACAGGCATTATATAGTACGGCCATCATTGCTAAATGACCGCCGGAGGAATGCCCCATGAGATAGAACCGATTCGCATCAAATGGAAGATCAAATTCGGATATTTTGCGCACTACGCACTCCATTGCGTTTTTAATATCCTCGATCTGCGCGGGAAAAACGGCGGCGTCAGATTCGCGAACCTCAATGGAAACAATGGCAAAGCCCTTCTTCGCAAGCTCCGCGAGCTTTGGAAGGTCGTTGTACATTTCCTGTTTGTGCCATGCCACTCCAGGAATATAGAAAATGACGGGATACTTCTTTCCCAGTCCTTTGTGCCTGTAGGGCAGGATGACCTGCAGATGGCGTTTGCAATTTCCATAATCAAAATACTCCCAGTTTGGTGAGTACAGCCATTCCAAATCATCGAATTCGACTTCAATTTCCCGCTTCATTTGCTTCTTTCTCCGCATTAAGCTCGATCTGACAATTCATGAATTGACGCATAATTATTCGCCCATTGCCCGCTTTAAAAATTCCTCCATCGCAGGAAAAGCCTTTTCTGCGGCGCTGCGGCCCAGGGCGTAGGCCTGACGGAGATGGTCGGGGTTGCGCTCGACGCGCTGAACGGGGATCGGCGCGTCGGGGCGAATGACGAACAGGCGGCCCTCGGCTTCGCCCTGCTCGACGGCGCGAAGCTCGGCGTTGTACATCTCGTGGCGATGCTCCATGGCCTCGGTCAGGCGGGGATAGGCACGGTATTTGCGGCGCACCAGCGGAAGCGCGCGATTCTTCTGCTTCACATAGCCTTTGGGCTGGGTCAGCACGACGACGTTTCGACGGTAGCCGATGCTCTCGAAGAATTGGACAGGGATGGAATCGGCCACGCCGCCGTCCAGCAGCTTCTGGCTGTCGATTTCGACGATTTGGGAGACGATGGGCATGGAGGCCGACGCGCGAATCCAGTCGAAGCCGTGGTCAGCATAGCCTTTGTACTCGTGGTAGACGGGAAGGCCGGTCTCAATGTCGATGCAGACGACGTAGAAGCGCATGGGATTGCGCTCGAATGCGCCGAAATCAAAGGGGTCGAGGCGCAGCGGAACCTCGCCATAGCAGAATTCCGTGCTGAAGATATTCCCGGTGGTGAACAGAGAGCGGAACCCGCAGTAGCGCGGATCGCGGCAGTATTCGGTGTTGTAGCGGAGCACGCGGCCAATCTGGCCGGATTTGTAGTTGCAGCCGAAGGCCGCGCCGGCGGATACGCCGATCATGCCATCGAAGGTGATTCCGCGCTCCATCAGCACGTCGATGACTCCGGCGGTGAAGAGGCCGCGCATAGCTCCGCCCTCTAAAACTAATCCGATCATATTTGTAGCTCACCTGATGCAGAATTTCGATTTCAGTAAAATTTTATCATAGACGCAAAAGCCAGTCAAGCGGAATTCGTCGGGCTTGTGTTTGCTCGGATTTTCGCTTCGCCGAGTGGAATCGGCGATTTTTTGAGCCGACGAGGTGGACGCATGGGGCGGTGTGTACCGAAATAAAGGACGATTGCGGCCGAAGCGCCGTGGGGCGCCGCGAACCGCATTTCGTCCAGTGGTGTGGATGGCTCATGTGAGCTCGAACCGCCGTTTGCCATGCTCGTCCAGAAAGGCATGTCCTTCAACGCCGAAAACACTGTGCACATTCTGCTCGGTCAGTACTTCCTCCGGGGCGCCTCCGGCAACTACCTTTCCGCTCTGCATGAGATAAAGGGTGTCGCAGTAGCGAGTGGCCAGAGAAAGATCGTGCATCACGATAAGCACCGTTTTCCCGCTGCTTTTCAGATAATCCAGGATGAATAGCTGGTGCCGTATGTCCAGATGATTGGTGGGCTCGTCCAGCACAATGCATTCCACCTGCTGGGCGATGGTTCTGGCCAGATACACCATTTTCTTTTCCCCGCCGGAGAGCGTGAGAATGCTCCGGGATGCGAATGCCTCCAGGTGCATGGCGGCGATGGCATCGTCTACCACCTTGTCGGCTTCGCTTCGCCGAAGGGCACGGCGATGGGGATAGCGGCCCGTTCGGATTAACTCGCGGACTGTGAAATTGAAGGCGATGTTGGATTCCTGGCTGACGTAGCCAATTCGCATCGCGATTTCCCGGGGAGAAATGCGGCTTGTGGGTTCGCCGTCCAGCAGGATTTCTCCCGATGAGGGTTTCACAATGGAAAACAGCGTTTTGATGAGCGTGGACTTTCCGCATCCGTTTGGGCCGATCACGCCCGTCAATTTTCCCGGCTGAGCGCACAGGGAGACGCCACGCAGAATTCGCGCGTGGCCCAGCGCGGCTTCGAGATTGCAAAATTCGATTTTCATGCTCTGCCTCCTGCCGCTCGATTTCGGCGAACCATCAGATAGACAAAGAACGGACTGCCGGAGAAGGCCGTAATGACGCCGATGGGAATTTCGATACTGAGGATGGAGCGTGCTGCCGTGTCTGCCCACACGAGAAATATCGCGCCGCAGACCGCGCTCAGTGGCAGCACGACGTGATTGTCTGAGGAATGGGTGAGCATTCGCACGATATGGGGAATCATCAGGCCGACGAATCCAATGATTCCGGTCTGGGAAACCAGTGTGGAAACGATGAGCGACACGATGGCCATCACGAAAAGGCGGAAGCGTTTTACATTCAGGCCCAGCGCCATGGCGTCCTCCTCGCCCATCATTAAAAGGTTCAGCTTCGTTGAGCAGCACAGCAGGACGGCGATTCCGGCGGTTACGGCAATTGCTGGAAGGGGGAGCGAACTCCATTCAGCCGAGGCAATGGAGCCCATCTGCCAGTAATAGACCGACGAAACACTCTGCTGGTCTTTTGCAAAGAGAATCAGCAAATTGGTGATGGCGCTCATCAGCGCCGAAATGGCCGTGCCCGACAAAATCAGCGAAATCGGGTTCATGGCGCCGCCGCCGGCCCGGGCAATGCTGTAGACCACCACGGAGGCCGTCATGGCGCCGATGAGCGCCATTCCCGTAACGTTGGCGGTCATCGGCGCTACGGAGATTGGCGCAATCAGCGCGAATGCCGCGCCGGCCGACGCGCCCGAGGACACGCCAAGCACATACGGGTCTGCGATGGGATTGAGAACCACCGACTGCATGACTGCGCCGCAGACGGACAGCCCCGCGCCGGTGAGAACCGCCATCAGAATGCGCGGCATGCGAATGCTCCAAACGATGCGGTAGTCCACCATGCTCCAACCGGATTCCCGCTCCCCGATGTGAAACAGCTGGTATTTCAGCACGCCGATTACATGAGAAAGCTCCAACGACGCGCTGCCAACGGTGATGACATACACGACGCTTGCCGCCAGCAGCAGCGTCAGCGCCGCCAGCAGCAGAATTTCTGTTCTTTTTTTCATTTTACCTCCCGCATATAGAATCCGACCGCAGGACGGTGTGTCTGCGGTCGGATCGACTCCTTTAATGGGCGTTATTCAAACTTGTCGGGGTAGAACTGCTTCGCCAGCTCCTCCACGCCCTTGGCGATGTGGATGGAATCGTAGACGTCCAGCAGCGTAATGGGATACAGACGGTTGTTGACGACGGCGGGCAGATCTGCGAAGGCCTCGGTGTTGCGGAAGGTCTCAATCTTCTCCTCAACGGGCGTGGTGCCGTAGGCGTTGAAGACCACCACGTCGGGCTGCATTTCGACGATCTGCTCGGCTGTTACGGTGATCCAGGAGGATTCGGCCGTTTCGGCAAAGACGTTCACGCCGCCGGCAAGGGCGATCAGCTGGCTCTCAAGATGCTGGCCGGCAGAGAAAATCTCGTTGCCGTCCTGGGAATCGCAGACGACCACCTTCAGCGGCTCGTCGATTTCGCCGATGGCCTCGCCCACGGCTGCGATGCGGTTCTGAAGATCGGCGATGAGCTCGGCGGCGCGGTCTTCAACGTGGAAGATGCGGCCCAGGTTCGTCAGATCCGTGTAGACCGTCTCGGGATCCTTGACCTCAGCGAAAAGCGAGGACTTCTGCCAGCAGTTGGCGCCGATTTCGGCGTAGGCGTCGTAGGAAGCATTGTACTTGTCGTCGAAGTGGTCGGCCATGACCAGATCCGGTTCCAGCGCGACGATCAGCTCGAAGGAAGGATAGGTGGAGCTGGAAATTCCGTCGGGATCAACGAGGGGAATCGCGGTATAGGCATCGCGATACTCGGGGAGAATGTCGTTGGCACGATCACGGCCGCGGCCGACAATTACGTCCTCCAGCCCAAGGGCGATCAGCTCCTCCGCGTAGAGATCCTCTACGCAGACTACTCGGGTGGGCGCCTCGGTGAAGGTCAGCGTGCGATCGCCAATCTGGACCTCGACAGGCTCATAGGCGGTTTCGGCCATCGCGCTCAGCGGGAGCATGGCGACGACGGTCAGCAGTGCCAGCAGCAGAGAGAGAAGCTTTTTCATGGGACAAACCTCCTTTTTTAATGGAAGCGAAAACAAAGAACAGCACCGTGCCGTCAACCCAATCGTCCGACACAGTGCTGTCCATTTCTATGTGAATTCATGCCATCATACGGCAAAAAGTGCACAGAAAGCCGCGAGGTCTTCCGATTCCGGGAAAATCCAAGGATGGGGTAGGCAGATTTGTATTCTGGCTCAGGTTTCATCGTGCGCTTTCGCCTTCCCAGAAATAGCTTCCAGTGACTGCTCTTTTCGAGCCAGAAAGCGAACTCAACCAATACAGCAGCGGTCCTGCGTGGGATTCTCACCCAACTTCCGCGTGCAAGCACGCATGATCTGCTTACAGGCATATATGCAATTCCAAGCTCATCGCTCTGCACCTATATTATATATCCCGCCTGTTGCTGTCAAGCGCGAAATCGACTGTATAACGTTAAACTATCGTTGCGCTCAGGCTTGTTGGATGGCACAGATTCAGGAACGAGCGGCGAGACATGCAGAAATTAACGAAAAAAGACTATTGACAGAGGAGGTTCGAATACGTATAATCTATGCATAAACCGTTGAGGAAGAGGAAGTAGCTGTTCCAATTTCGTTGCAGAGAGCCGCGGGCGGTGGAATCGCGGTACGGACAGGTTCGAGCGAATGGTCTTCTGAGGGCGAGCGGAACGCGATTGTCACAATCGCCTATGCGAGCCGGAGCAGGCACTCCGTCAACAAAGCCGGCGCATGATTGTGCGCGCAGAGTGGGCGAAGTTTTTCGTCAAGCAGGGTGGCACCGCAGGATGTTTTTTACTCCTGTCCCCGCAGAGAATTGCGCAGGGACAGGAGTTTTTGCTGTCCCGAAGATGAGAAAGGAGCCTGCCGTTATGTCGAAAGAGAAAATTCCGTACAAAATCTACCTGGAAGAGTCCGAAATGCCCAAGGCGTGGTACAATCTGCGCGCGGATATGGTCAACAAGCCCGCGCCGCTGCTGAATCCCGGCACGCTGCAGCCCATGACGGCGGCGGAACTGGCCCCGGTGTTCTGCGAGGAGCTGATCCAGCAGGAGCTGGACGACGTCACGCCCTTCTTCGAAATTCCGCAGGAAATCCGCGAATACTATCGCATGTATCGCCCGTCGCCGCTGGTGCGCGCCTATCGGCTGGAGGAAAAGCTGCAGACCCCCGCGAAGATCTATTACAAATTCGAGGGCAACAACACCAGCGGCAGCCACAAGCTCAATTCCGCCATCGCCCAGGCCTATTACGCCAGGAAGCAGGGCCTCAGGGGCGTGACCACCGAGACCGGCGCGGGCCAGTGGGGCACGGCGCTGAGCATGGCCTGTTCCTATTTCGATCTGGACTGCAAGGTCTACATGGTGAAGGTCTCCTACGAGCAGAAGCCCTTCCGCCGGGAGGTCATGCGGGTCTACGGTGCGTCGGTCACGCCCTCGCCGTCCATGGAGACCGAGGTCGGCCGCCGCATCCTCGCCGCCCATCCCGGCACCACGGGCAGTCTGGGCTGCGCCATCTCCGAGGCCGTGGAAAAGGCCACCACCACGCCGGGCTATCGCTACGTGCTGGGCAGCGTGCTCAACCAGGTGCTGCTGCATCAGTCGGTGATCGGTCTGGAGACCAAGGCAGCGCTGGACAAGTACGGCGTCAAGCCCGACGTCATCATCGGCTGTGCCGGCGGCGGCTCCAATCTGGGCGGCCTGATCGCGCCGTTCATGGGCGAAAAGCTCCGGGGCGAGGCGGACTACCGCATCGTCGCCGTGGAGCCGGCCTCCTGCCCCAGCTTCACCCGCGGCAAATTCGCCTACGACTTCTGCGACACCGGCATGGTCTGCCCGCTGGCGAAGATGTACACGCTGGGCAGCGGCTTCATCCCCGCGCCTAACCATCCCGGCGGCCTGCGCTACCACGGCATGAGCTCGACCCTTTCCCAGCTGTATCACGACGGGCTGATGGATGCGGTGTCCGTGCCCCAGACCGCCGTGTTCGAGGCGGCGGAGGAATTCGCCCGGGTGGAGGGCATTCTGCCCGCGCCGGAGAGCAGCCATGCCATCCGCGTGGCCATCGACGAGGCGGTGCGCTGCCGCGAGACCGGCGAGGAAAAGACCATCGTCTTCGGCCTGACCGGCACGGGATACTTCGACATGGTGGCCTACGAGAAATTCCACGACGGCAAGATGGACGACTACATCCCCACCGACGAGGAACTTCAGAAGAGCTTCGACAGCCTGCCGAAGGTCTGAAAAGCATGAATGCCGCGGCGCGCATCGCGCCGCGGCATTTTGTACAGATGAAATTATTCCTCCGAAACGTGGAACATGGTCTGAAAGAGCTTAGAGCCGGTCCGGGTCTTGAAGATGTTCTTCAGCGTGGCGCGATTGGCGGCCTCCGAGTGCGCGCCCTCATAGGCGTTGACAAGGAAGTCGGCCTCCACCAGAATCTGATGGTCGTCGCCGTCGATGGGGGAGTAGGTGTGGTGATGGCCCACGAGCCACGCCACGCGCTCGATAAAGGCCTCGTCCCAGCCAAACTGGGGCAGCATCCGGCGCACCAGCGCGGGGCCTTCCTTTTCCTGAAGCGGGCCGGCGCAGGAGCCGTATTTTTCCAGACAGAGCCTGATGGCGATGTCGTGGACGATGGCCGCGGCCTCGAGGATCTCCCGGCGGCGAATGCCGGACATGCTCTCGCCGTCGGCGATGAGCGCGGCGTAGGCGTGCACCTTGGTGAAGTGCTGAATGCGCTCCGGGTCGGGATCGAAGTCCACCATGGCAAAGAAGAGCTTTTGGAGCCGTTCGTTCATGATTATTCTCCCTTCAGAAGGTCGCTGAACGTGATCTGCCGGTCGAGCACGTCGGGCTTTTTGTGCGCCCGGCGCTTGGGCGGCATCTGCAGCTGCTCGATGAGCGTCTCCTTTTCGCGCAGGATGTCCTGATAGAGCCGCTCCTGCGCCAGCTGGTTCTGCTCCAGCTCGGCGTACTGCTTTTCCAACAGCCGCGCCTTCATCTCCCCGGCGGAAACGTCCTTTTCCGCGGCGATGCGGCGCTTTTCGGCCTGCTGCGCGCGATTTTCGGCGGCCTCGGCGCGGCGGTGCAGCTCGCTGAGCTGTGCGTCCAGCCGATCGCTCTCGGCGAATGCGTCCTCCAGGCGGCGGTTCAGCGCGGCGATTTCCCGCCGGCGGCGAACGTCGTCCATGCGCAGGCGATGCAGCTCGTCGTCGGCCTGCGCGCGATCGAGCAGTTCGGCCTCGCGCTGTTTCAGCCGCCCCTTCAGGCGAAGGCAGGCGGCGGCCAGCCCGGCGCTGAGCGCGGCCAGCAGCGCCGAAAGGATGATCCAGACGGTCAAGCTCGTTCCTCCAGTAAAGGCAACACCGCACAATTCGGCGGTGCGTCTGGCGCTGTCTTTTCCGCCATCTGCGGCATGCAGATTCCTCGGGCAACACCGCACAATTCGGCGGTGCGTCAGGCTCTGTCTTTTCCGCCATCTGCGGCATGCAGATTCCTCGGGCAACACCGCACAATTCGGCGGTGCGTCAGGCTCTGTCTTTTCCGCCATCTGCGGCATGCAGATTCCTCGGGCAACACCGCACAATTCGGCGGTGCGTCAGGCTCTGTCTTTTCCGCCATCTGCGGCATGCAGATTCCTCGATTTACCTCCAGTAAACCTTCGGAATTTGCATTTGCATCTGACGAAAAATCCATTCGCCGGCCAACCGCCTCATATGTGCGGTGTTGCCTAAAATACATTACACTCGATTATAGCTTATTTTTCGCGCGTTGTCCAGCTTTTTGCCCGGAACGTCACAAAAGCGTTGGGATTTGCCGCCCGCGCGTTCTTGACAGGCTTTCGAGAATCCATTAAAATAAGATAATAGGGATTCTGTGCGAAAAGAGGAAACGGGTTCTATGGCATGCACACGCGGCAAAAGAGTTCTGACGGGGCTGATGGCGCTGGGGCTGCTCTGGGGCAGTCCGGCGCTGCCGCGGCCGGCACTCTGCGCCGCGGCGGAGGAGACCGCGCCGTCGCTGGAGATTTCCGTGACGGCCCAGCCCGACCAGCCCGCCGCGGGCGATGAGATCGACCTGACGTTCACCGTGCTGAACCGCTCGGACGAGCGCGTGGAGGGCATGACGCTCTCGCACCCCGACGGCTTTCAGGCAGAGGTGGACGGAACGGTGGAGCCAAACGGCACGCTGAGCTTTCATCAGAGCCATACCGTGACCGACGCGGAGGCCGAGACGGGGAAGATCTCCTATCTGCTCACCTGCCGCACTGCCTCCGGGCGCTATGGCTACGCGGCGGTGGCCTCGCTGACGGCACAGAGCAGCGACGCGGAGGTGGAGTTCCTGCGCCGCGTCGCTCCGGCGGCGACGCGCGGCGGCGCGGCCACGCTGATCTATCAGGTGAGCAACGTGGGCGGCGCGGCGGCGACCTCGCTGCGGGTGACGGATTCGCTGGGCGCGTTTTCGTCGGAATGGAGCCGGCTGGAGCCGGGCGAGACGAAGACGCTGGTTCAGCGCGTGGCGTTGGCGGCGGGAGCCGTGTCCGCGCCGGTGCTGGAGTATTCCCAGAACGGCTTGGACGAGACGCGCATCGTCGCGCTGGACGCGCTGGACGTGCCGGTGGCCGACGAGTCGGTCACGCTGATTCTGACCGCCGGGCGGTCGATGTTTGAAAGCGACACCGCCGAGGTGACGCTGCGGCTGAGCAACGTGGGCAACACGGACTATCCCAGCCTGACCATTTACGACGACGTCTACGGCGGCATCATTGCCGACGCGATTTCGCTGCCCGCGGGCGGCGAGACCGTCGAGATCACCCATTCCTATCCCATCCGCGAAAACGAGCGCTACTGCTGGCGCGTGGAGGGCGTGAGCTCCGCCGGAACGGCGTTCAGCCGCCGCAGCAACGAGGCGGAGGTGCCCAAGGCCGATGCGGGCGAGGCAAGGCTTAAGCTGACCGCGGAGCCGAAGATGGCGAAGATCAGCCGCCGGGGCTACGTGCCCGTGACGCTGACGCTGAGCAACGACGGCTCCGGTCTGGCGACGAAGGTGCGCCTGAGCGAGGAGACGCTGGGCGAGCTGACCGAGCTGGCCGTGGTGGCCGGCGGCGAGCCGACGGTGTACACCGTGCGGGTGAAGGTGAGCGAGACCACGACCTATCGCTTCCGCGCCGAATATCTGGACGGGAACGGCCGTCGGCGCACCGCGTCCGCCGCGGAGGTGGAGATCGCCATCGGCGCGGGCGGAGAGCGCCCCGAGGGCGAAAAGCCGTCGGAGCCGCTGGCCGCGCCCATGGTGCAGCGGACGAAGAGCTCCGATCTGTACCTCTGGCTGCTGGCGGGCGCGTGCGCGGTGCTGCTCGCGCTGAGCGTGGGCCTGATGGTCTCCTCGCGCCGGGCGCGCCGGGCAAAAAAGGAGCGCGCCGCCGCCCGCCGGCAGCGCGTCCGCGAAAATCTGAACAGACCCCGCCGCCGGGAGCCGACGAGCGGGCAGGAGAAATAGAACCATGTTTCAGGGATATTCCGACGAGACCTTCGAGTTCTTCATGGCCATTCGCTTCAACAACAACACCGACTTCTTCCACGCCAACCATGACTGGTATCTGCGCGGCGTGCGCGAGCCGAGTCTGGCGCTGGCCGAGGCCCTCGCGCCGGTGATGGAGGAGCTGGACGGCGAGATGGAGCTGCGGCCCAATCGAATCGTCTCGCGCATCAACCGGGACGTTCGCTTTTCCCGGGACAAATCGCCCTATCGCGACCACATCTGGCTGTCCTTCCGCCGCCCGGGCGAGGAGGGCAAAAACCGCATCGGCGCGTATTTCGACGTCTCCGCCGACGGGGCCAGCTACGGCGCGGGGCTTTACAACGACAACAGGCCGCTGATGAACGCGCTGCGCCGGGAGATTCGGCTGGAGCCGGAGCGGGTGCTGTCGGCGTGGGAGCCCGTGCGCGGCGAGTTCGCGCTGCTGGCCGACCGCTACAAGCGCATGGCCGTTCCCGAGGAAACGCCCGAGGAGCTGCGCGGCTGGTACACGATGAAGGGCTTCTATTTTGAAAAGCCGATTCGGGATTTCGAGCTGCTCAAATCTCCCGCGCTGGCGGACGAGATTGCGGGCGGGCTGAGGCGGCTGAAGCCGCTGTTCGTCCTGATGCGGGATCTGGTTCCCATCGAGGACGAGGACGACGCCGTTCGGCCTATGGACAGGGTTTAATCGGCGCACGCGGGAAAATTCCCGGGCGCTTTATGAAGAAAGGGGTTTTTATGAGTTCCGACAGTACCACGACCCACAGTTGGAGAAAGCTGCAGAACGGCGCGGAGATTCGCGGAAGCGAGGCGCTGCTGACCGACGAGTTCGCCCGGCGAATCGGCTATGTGTTCGCCCAATGGCTGGCCGAGCGGCTGGGCACCACCACCGACCGGCTGACGCTGGCGGTGGGACGCGATTCCCGCCATTCCGGCCCGCGGCTCAAGGCGGCGCTGATTCGCGGCATGACCGCCGCGGACTGCGACGTGTTCGACTGCGATCTGTGCACCACGCCGGCCATGTACATGGCCACCGTCGCCCCGGAGACCCACGCCAACGGCGCGATCATGGTCACCGGCAGCCACTATTCCTTCGACCGCAACGGCTTTAAGTTCATCCTGCGCGAGGGACATCTCTCCGCCGAGGACGTGACCGGTCTGATTGAGCGGGCGGAGCGGGCGGAGATTCCCGAGCGGCTGGTTCGGAAGATCGACTTTCTGGAGATCTACGCCGAGCGGCTGCGCCAGATGGTGCGCAGGCGGCTGGAGGACGACGCGCTGAAGCCGCTGCTGGGTCTGCACGTGGTGGTGGACGCGGGCGGCGGCGCGGGCGGCTTCTATGCCGACGTGCTGGAGAGCCTGGGCGCGTATGTGGACGGAAGTCTCTATCTCGCGCCCGACGGCGACTTCGCCGGCCACAGTCCCAACCCCGAGAGCGCCGACGCGCTGGAGGCCGTGGCTCGGGCGGTGGTGGAGAACGAGGCCGATCTGGGCGTGATCTTCGATCCGGACTGCGACCGCGCGGCCATCGTGGATCAGGCCGGGCGCGTGATCCATCGCAACCGGCTCATCGCGCTGACCTCGGCCATCCTGCTGGACGAATCCGCCGGCGGCACCATCGTCACCGACAGCGTGACCAGCTCCGGCCTGAACCAGTTCATCACCGAGTGGGGCGGAACGCACTATCGCTACAAGCGCGGCCATCGCAACGTCATCGACGAGGCGGTGCGCCTGAACGAGGAGGGCATCGACTGCCCGCTGGCCATGGAGACCAGCGGCCACGCCGCCTTCCGGGAAAATTACTTCATCGACGACGGCATGTATCTGGCCACGCGCATCGTCTGCGAGGCGCTGAACCGCAAGCGCGAAGGCCTGACCCTCTCGTCGCTCATCGACGAGCTGCACGAGCCGGTGGAGAGCGTGGAAATCCGCATGGCGCTGCCCGAGGACGACGTGCGCGCCGCGGGGCAGGAGGTCATCGAGGTCGTGCTGTCCCACACGCTGGACAATCCCGAATGGACGCTGGCCACGGACAACCGCGAGGGCGTGCGCATTACGTTCAATCTGGACGGCGGCGTGAGCAACGCATGGTTCCTGCTGCGCCTGTCGCTGCACGATCCCGTGATGCCGCTGAACGCCGAGAGCGACGTGCCCGGCGGCGCGCGCGCCATGCTGAGCCAGCTCTACCATTTGCTTAAGGACGCGGAGCTGCGGCTGGATCTGGAGCCGCTGCGGCTGGCGCTGGAGAAATAATCGACACCAAAGCGGACGGGAAAGAGGAATCGCATTGCGCTACGCGTCGCTGTACATTTTTCACTTCATCCACTTCATCGCCACGGGCTGCGCCGCGTTTCTCTCGAAATATTACGGCGAAATCGGCCTGAGCGACGGGCGCATCGGCCTGCTGACCAGTGCGGCGACGATTCTCGCCATGGGCGCGATGCCGCTGCTGGGCTGCGCGGCGTTCTGGCGGCCCATGAGCCGGCTGATTCTCGAGGATAAAGAGGAAACGGAAAAGGGGATGGAACCATGCTGAAGAGCTATCTCATCATCGAGCGCACGGCGCTGCCTGATTACTTTCTGAAGGTGGTGGAGGCGCGCAAGCTGCTGGAGAACGGCGTGTGCGATCAGGTCAGCGAGGCCGTTCGCCGGGTGGGCATTTCCCGCAGTACCTATTACAAATACAAGGATCGCATCATCGAGCCCTCCGAGCTGAACATCGGCCACAAGGCCACGCTGATGCTGACGCTGACCCACGAGGCGGGCAATCTCTCCCGCGTGCTCAACGAGGTCTCGGCCTTCGGCGCGAACATCCTGACCATTACCCAGAGCCTGCCGCTGCACGGCACGGCCAGCATCATGATCTCGCTGGACACCAACAAGATGGAACACGCCATCGAGCAGCTCATCGACGATCTCCAGCGCCTTGAGGGCGTGGAGAAGGTGCGCCTGCTGGCGGTGGAATAAGTTATCTCAGATTTTGAACGAGCCTGCGCTTGAAGCGTTTCAAGCGCAGGCTGAATTTTTTGGCGCGAAAGCCCGGGAAAAATGTCGCGTCCGATAGAGAAAGAGGGGCGTGGATGTCGCGGCCGTCCATTGAATTCTCCGGCGGGCGTTGCTATAATGGAAAAATGAAGGCTGTTTCGCCATGGAACGGTCCAATTCGAAGAGAGAAGAAGATCCAATTGATTACGCGGCTTCCCGATTTGGCGACGATTTACACGGAGGGCGGCGCGCAGTCCTTTGCCGGCGCGCAGGGCGGGCGGGGAGATGTGCGCTGCGCGCTGGAGATGGAGGGGGATTTGCTGCGCGTGACGCTGTGCGCTCAGGACACGCCCGTGCGGTTCATCCGCCTGCGCTGGCGCTTTGCCGGGGAGGAAAGGCGCGACGACGCGCCGCGCATCTACGGCGACGCGTGGGAGCGCGCGGGCGGCGCGCTGGAATGGCGCGGCGTCGTTCCGGAGCGCTGCATGCCCTGGTTCTGTCTGGTGAGCAACGGCTCGGATCGAATGCAGGAGCGCGAAGGACGGCGGACGGAGGGCTTTGGCGTGAAGGCGCGGCCCAACGCCCTGTGCTTCTGGCAGTACGACTCCGCGGGGATCGCGCTGTGGCTGGACGTGCGCAGCGGCGGCTGCGGCGTGGTGCTGGGCGGACGGACGCTCACGGCGGCGGAGGTGATCTTCCGCACCTATCGGGACTGCACGGCCTTCGAGGCCGGGGCGCGCTTCTGCCGGGAAATGTGCGGCGACGGGCTGACCACGCCCGAGCCCGTGTACGGCGCGAACAACTGGTACTACGCCTATGGACAATCCTCCGCGCAGGAAATCGAGGCGGACGCGCGCATGCTGGCCGGGCTGTGCGAGGAGCTGCGCAACCGCCCCTTCATGGTCATCGACGACGGATGGTCGCCCAATCCCAAGAACGGCCCGTGGGATCGCGGAAACGAGCGGTTCCCGGACATGGCCGGACTGGCCGCGGCGATTCGCGCGCAGGATGTGCGCCCGGGAATCTGGGTGCGCTATATCAGCGACGAGAACCACGTCTGCGGCCTGCCGGAGGAATGGCATCTGCAGCGCGATTCCAACGATCTGGATCCCTCCCGGCCGGAGGTGCTGGATTATGTGCGCGCGACCACCCGGCGTCTGGTGGACTGGGGCTATGAGCTGATTAAGTTCGACTGCTCCGCCCAGGACATCCTCGGCCGGCGCGGCTACCGCGTTCCCTTCGCCGTCGCTGAGGACGGCTGGCGCTTCCACGATCGCTCGCGCACCTCGGCGGAGATCGTCAAGGATTTCTACGGAGCCGTGCGGCAGGCGGCGGGGGAGGACGTGGTGCTCATCGGCACGGCCACCTTCTCCCATCTGAGCGCGGGACTGGTGCATCTTGGCCGCACGGGCGCGGACGTGAACGGAATGAAATGGGACGTCACCCGCCGCATGGGCGTGAACACGCTGGCCTTCCGCATGATGATGAACGGCGCGCTGTTCACCGTGGACGCGGACTGCGCGCCCCTGACGGGGGCATGGCCGTGGCGCTATGCCGGCCAGTGGCTGGACATTCTGGCCGAGAGCGGCACGCCCATGTTCGTGTCCTGCAGGCCCGGCGCGCTGAACGCGGAGCAGATGGATCAGCTGCGAAGGGCCTATGCGCGCAATTCGGCGCAGCGCGACGCGCTGATTCCGCTGGACTGGATGGAGAACATCTGCCCGGAGCGCTGGCTGCTCAACGGGCGGGAGGTGCGCTTCGACTGGTATGCCGACGACGTGTGCGCGATGTTCGAGGGCGCGGTGGAATAAACGCTCAGATGTCGCGTTTGGATAAATTTATGTTTCATCTCCCGGCTTTCATTCGATGGATTCAGGTGTATAATGTAGATAAATCAGACGATCGAATGGAACGCGGGGAGGGGAGCGTATGGAGCGAAAGTTCGACTGGGGAAACTTGCAGGCGCTGAATATGTTCATGACCAACGAGCACATTTCCTTCCGCGTCAATGATCTGCTGCTGGAGGTGCTCTGGGTGGCCTTTCCGGCGGAGAAGGAAACGGGTTCGCAGTACGGCGAGCGCCCGCCCCGGTGGCACAGCCATTCCTTCTGCGAGGTTCACTACTGCCTCGAGGGCTCCTACGTCTACCGGCTGGCCAGCGGCGAGGAGCTGCGCATGGGCGCAGGCGATACCATTCTCATCCGCGAGCGGGTGGAGCATGGGCAGTGCGCCGTGGCGCCGGGCGCTCGCAAGCTGTCCTTTGCCTACCGGCTGATGGAAAACCAGACCGTCTACAACCGCGATGCGCAGCAGCAGGCCCGCGACGCCCTGGTCATTCAGGACGGCGGCCGCCTGCTGGAGCTGTTCCAGCGCGTCAGCGAGGAATTCAATGCCCGGCGCATGGGCTATCGCGACGTGATCGGCTCGCTGCTGTTTCAGATCGCCATGGAGTATGAACGGCACATCAGCGTCCGGCCCAGCGAGGACGCGGTGGCCGCGCGCATCAACCAGCGGGCGGAGGAGATCATGCTCTTCATCAACGGCAACCTCACCCGCAATATCACCACCAACGACGTAGCCGACACGCTGCACCTGAGCAAGCGCCAGATCAACCGCATCGTGCTCAGGGAATTCGGCACATCCTGCACCAACGTCATCCGGCAGACCAAGCACAAAAAGGCGCAGGAGCTGCTGCTCTATTCGGACAAGAGTATTCAGGACATCGCCTCTCTGCTGGGATACAGCAACATCTACAGCTTCAGCAAATTTTTCAAGAGCGAAGAGGGCCTGCCGCCGGCGCTGTTCCGCAGGTCTCACTATTCTTATTGATTTTCCGATTCTGTTCGCCCGCACAAATCAGCAAGGGAGAAAAGATCAATGAGCAAGATTCCGGGCGGGATCTATCCCGTCATGATTACCCCGTTCACGGCGGACAATCAGGTGGATTACGAGGCGGTGGACCGCATCGTGGAGTTCTACGCCCAGAATGGCTGTCACGGGGTTTTCGCGGTGTGCCAGTCCAGCGAGATGTTCCGCCTCACCGAGGACGAGTGCGTGCGGCTGGCCGGGCGCGTGGTTCGGGCTGCTGCGGGCCGAATGGCGGTGGTGGCCTCCGGCCACACGGCGGAGCGGCTGGGCGATCAGATCTGCGGGCTGAAGCGCATGGCGGACACCGGCGTGGACGCGGTGGTGATGATCTCCAACCGCCTGGCCTCTCCGGAGGAGAACGACGACGCGCTCATCGCCCGCATGAACACCATTCTGAAGGCCATCCCGGACGCGACCTTCGGCATGTACGAATGCCCCTATCCCTACAGCGCATGCTCACGGACAGGGTTCTGAAGGCCATGACCCGGTCCGGGCGCTTCACGTTCATCAAGGACACCTGCTGCAGCGCGCCGCTCATCGCCGAGCGCATGCGCCTGCTGGACGGCCGCGTGCAGCTGTTCAACGCAAACTGCGCCACCGCGCTGGAGACCTTCGAGGCCGGCGCGGCCGGCTTCAGCGGCATCATGGCCAATTATTTCCCAGATCTGCTGGTGTGGATGTACGAAAACTATCGCGTACAGCCCGAGCGGGCGCGGCGGCTGTCGTCCATGCTGTCCATCATGTCGCTGGTGGAGGGCTGCGGCCATCCCGCGGCCGCGAAGTACCATATGAATCGAATCGGCGTGCCCATGGAGATTTTCTGCCGCAGCATCGACGCGGAGGAGCGCTTCGGTTATCTCAACCGCCACGCCATCGACGATCTGCTGAACATGGAGAAGGAGGTTCGAGAATGGCTGAGAGCGTAAGGCGCGGGCTGTTTGAGGGCGTTCTGCTGGCCAGCGATTTTGACGGAACCCTCGTGCCGGCGACCGGGCAGGTCACGCCCGGCGTGAAGGCGGCCCTTCGCTTTTTTCGGGAAAACGGCGGCCTCTTCACCGTCTGCACAGGGCGGTGCTATCTGGGCTTTCACGCCTATTCGGCGGAGATCATCAACGCGCCGGTGCTGCTGGCCAACGGCGGCATGGCCTACGACTATTCCACGAAAACCATCGTCGTGAACAACGGCGTCGGCGACGAGGGCGTTGCGCCCCTCCGCGCGGTGGCCGCGGCGTTTCCGGACGTATCCATTGAAATGTATCCCTTTGAAAAATCCTATGCCGTGCATCTGACCGAACGGTCGCAGCATCACTTTACCAGCCAGTTTATTCCCTTCGAAGCCATCGACGATCCCGCCGAAGCGCCGCGCCCCTGGGCGAAGGTGATGATCGGCGGCGCGCCGGAGCGCATCGCCGAGGTGCAGGCCTTTCTGCGCGATTATCCCCAGATTCGCTTTCTGCCCACCAGGGGCGGCTTTCTGGAGGTGCTGGCGAAGGGCGTGGACAAGGGAACGGCGCTGCTTCAGCTGGCCGACGCGCTGGGTGTGAAGCACGAGGACGCATACGCCGTGGGCGACGGCTACAACGACGTGGAGATGCTGCGCGCGGCGGCCCGGGCCTTCGTGCCGGCCAACGGCGATGCCTTCGCGCTGGCCTGCGCGGACGAAGTGGTGCGCTCCAACGAGGAGGACGCGGTGGCCCACGTGGTGGAGCTGCTGACCCAGTGCTACGGCGGCGAGCGGGCGCGATAAAGATGTCCCGTTCGGACAAAACAATGGAATGTTCAGCGATTGTTACCTGATGGGCAGCGGCAAGTACTTCCGAACCATGTACATCCTCTCGGCCATCGACAACGTGCTCTGCGAGGCCGCACGGGTGGACGGCGCGAGCCGCTGGCAGTAGCTGATTTACATCACCATGGTGCAGAAGTTCTTCGAGCGCGGCATCATGATGGGTTCGCTGAAAGGATGATATAGATGAAGGAGCTTCTTCCCGGACTGCCGCCCTATGAGGGCGGATGCGTCAGCCCCGAGATTTACAACGCCGGACAGGGCCTGCACGCCCGTCCCAACGACGAGCGGCCCATCCGCCGAGAGACGAAGCGCAGCAAGGCCGAATTTCTCTATGAACTGGAGCTGATTACCCGATTCGGCGTGAAGGTGGATCGCCTGACCGAAGACGGCGAGAATCTGCGTCTGGAGATTTCCAATGGAGAGGATCGCTACCGCGTGGAAAGGACGGCCGACGAGCTGTTCGTCGAGACGCTCACCCATCGCCCGATGGACAGGCCCACCCTCGCCCGGCTGGTGACGGACACCACACGGGAGGCGTTTTTTGTCTATCTCGATCGGCTGAAGGCGCTGGGGTACGAATCGGTCTGGCAGAACCAGATCGATCAGAACGAGTGCTGTCAGCTGGCGGGCGGCGGCCGGCTGCTGTACGCCTGTTTCAACGGCGCGACCGGGCAGGCGCGCTTCATCGACGATCCGGTGAGCGAGCGCGTCGATACCTTCGGCAGTCCTGTACCCGAGCATCCCGTAAAGACGCAGATCTGCCAGTTTTCGCTGTATTACGATTACAACATGCACAAGCGCGGCCTGGGCATCGACTGCGGCATGCTCTACATCGTGCGCCTGCCCGACCGGTCGCTGTTTCTGGTGGACGGCGGCGAGATGGAGCAGGCCACCGAGGCGGCCATGTCCGAGCTGCTGCGCGTGATGCGCGAGATGGCCGGCACCGGCCCCGGCGAGAAGATCCGCGTGGCCGCGTGGTTCTGCACTCATGGCCACGACGACCACATGGACGTGTTCACCAAATTCCTGCGGCTCTATCACGATCAGATGGAGCTGGAGCGCGTGATCTTCAACTTCGCTGCCTATCAGCGCTTCGTGCTGATGTCTCAGGTGTTCCCCATGCTGGAGCGCCTGACGGCTTACTATTCCAATGTGCGCTATCTGAAGGCCCACAGCGGCCAGAGCTTTTCACTGGCGGGCGTGCGCTTCGACGTGCTCTACACCCACGAGGATCTGCTCATGCTGCCCGGGACGGAGGACATTCGCGATTTCAACGAGACCTCCACGGTGCTCAAGCTGAGCTTCGAGGGCGTGTCCTTCCTGCTGACGGGGGACATTAACCATTGCGCCGTGGAGCGCCTGCTGGCCAACTATCGCCCTGAGACGCTCCATGCCGATCTCGTGCAGGCGGCGCACCATCTGCACAACGACCTGCCGGAGCTCTACACGGCGATCCGCCCCGGACTGGTCGTCGTGCCGCAGGATATTAAGGCCCTTCCCGCGCTTCAGCCCAAGTATCGCTCTCTGCTGCTGGGCGTGGACGCGGGGCATGTGCTCTTCGACGAGGGCAAAACGATGTTCTTTGAAGAAAGAAACGGAGCCATCGCCCTCACGCACACCTGTCCGCAGGTGGGCGGCCTGTACGACGGCTCCGACGTCTGAGAAAATCCATTCATCACGGCGATGCGCAGCGCGCATGGCCGCTTTTTTGCGCGAAGATTGATAATTTTCGCCCTTTGTGCGCATAATAAGCGCGAGAAAAGAACGGGAGGAACGCGTATGCAACGAATGGAACGCATTGTGCTGGCGCTGCTGGCGGCGGCGGTCGTCGCGGTCTGCGCCTTTACGGCGGGCATGCTCTGGCGGGCGAAAACGCCGGCGGCGCACGTCTGCGACGGCGCGCGGCTGGTATGGAGAGCGGAGGTGGGGCGCGCATGACGCAGCATCATCGCATGCCCGCCGCCGGGCCGGAGCCGCTCTTCGCGCCGGCGGGCAACGAGATTCGCTTTCCCGTGGGCACGGGCTGCAAAAACACGCGTTCGCGAAAGGAGCCGAAGGCATGAATCCCAATTCCATGCGGCCCGAGGAGTACTCCGGGCTGGTTTCGAAGATGACGCCCAAGTCCCGCCATCTGCGCGGCTGTCTGCGGGCGTTCTGGGTGGGCGGCGCGATCTGCGTGCTGGGCCAGCTGCTGACTCAGCTGGCGGCGAAGATCGAGCTGGGCGAGGTGACCGCGCCCATGTTCACCTCGGCGGCGCTGATCTTTCTGGGTACCACGCTGACGGGGCTGGGCGTGTACGACCGCATCGGCAAGTACGCCGGCGCGGGCTCCATCGTGCCCATTACGGGCTTTGCCAACTCCGTGGCCGCGCCGGCGATGGAGTTTCGCCGGGAGGGACTGGTGCTGGGGCTGGGCGCGAAACTGTTCACGCTGGCCGGCCCGGTGCTGACCTACGGCATCAGCGCGTCCATCGTCGTGGGCGTGATCTACTGGATCCTGAGGGGGTGGCTGCTGTGAGCCGCAGGGGCGCGCAGACCTTCGTCTACGATCGGCCGCCGGCAGTGGCGGCCCATGCGTCCATCGTCGGCCCCAAGGAGGGGCAGGGGCCGCTGGCCGACTGGTTCGACGTGATTCTCCCGGACGATCTGCTGGGCCGGAAGAGCTGGGAGCAGGCCGAAAGCGAGATGGTGCGGCAGGCCGCCGTGCGCGCCATGAACGACGCGGGACTGTCTCAGAAGGCGGCGCAGGCCATGCTCGGCGGTGATCTGAACAACCAGATCATCTCGTCCAGCTTCGCCGCGCGCACGCTGGGCATTCCCTTCCTGGGCCTCTACGGCGCGTGCTCCACCTTCGCAGAATCGCTGCTGCTGGCCTCGGCGCTGCTCAGCGGAGGGTATCTGGACAACGCCCTGTGCGCGGCCTCCAGCCATTTCTGCACCGCCGAGCGCCAGTTTCGCTCGCCGGTGGAGCTGGGCAACCAGAAGCCGCCCCAGGCCAGCCGCACGGCCACGGCCTGCGGCTGCGCGGCGCTGACGGCCAATGCGTCCCCAAACCAGCTGCGCGTGCTCTCGGGCACGGTGGGGCGGGTGATCGACCTTCAGATCAAGGACGCGAATCACATGGGCGCGGCCATGGCTCCGGCAGTCTGCTCCTGCATCGAGGCGCATCTGAGCGATCTGGGCCGCACGCCGAGGGATTACGACCTCATCGCCACGGGCGATCTGGGCTGGATCGGGCGCAACATCCTGATGGAGCTGTTTCATCACGACGGCGTGGACATGCCCGACGAAACGCTGGTGGACTGCGGCGCAAGCCTGTTCTCTCAGGAGCAGGACGCGCACGCCGGCGGAAGCGGCTGCGGCTGCGTGGCGGCGGTGAGCTGCGGATGGCTGATGAAGCGCATGGAGCGCGGCGAGCTGAAGCGGGTGCTCCTCGTGGGCTCGGGAGCCATGTTCAGCCCCACCAGCACCCAGCAGGGCGAGACCATTCCCGGCATCGCCTACGCCGTCTGTCTGGAAGGAGGAGAAAAGTGATTCACTGGCTGATTTATGTCAAGGCCTTCGCGGTGGGCGGGCTGATCTGCGTGGTCGGCCAGCTGCTGCTGCAATATACCAAGCTGACCAGCTCGAGAATATTGGTATTATTCGTGGTGTCCGGCGTGGTGCTGACGGGATTGGGCGTGTATAAGCCGCTGGTGGACTTCGCCGGCGCGGGCGCGACGGTGCCGCTGACGGGCTTCGGCTATTCGCTGGCCATGGGCGCCATCGAGGCGGTGAACAAATACGGCCTCATCGGCGCGCTGGCCGGCGGCGTGACCCGAGCCGCCGCGGGCATCTCCGCGGCCATACTGTTCGGACTGCTCAACGCGCTGATCTTCAAGCCCCACGCAAAGCCATAAAGGAAAAAAGAGCCGCCGCACAAATCTGCGCGGCGGCTCTTTATGCCGGGCTGACCATGAGTTTTTACCGGAGCGGACGGGTTAGTCGCGGCGGGAATCCTTCTTCTTGCGCAGGAGCTTCTGCACCTTGTTGTAGGTCAGACCATGCATCACCAGATTCAGGCAGAGGAGCAGACCGATGAAGCCGCAAACGCCAATGAAGATCATGTAGATCTCCGCGTCGGAGGGAAGCGACTTCAGCGTATAGCGAATCTGGTCATGGCAGAGCCAGTTCGCCCCCAGCACTCCGCCCGCCAGAGAGAGCAGAAACAGAATCAATCCGAAAAGAATGCAGATCGTACCCACGTGCATTCCCCTTTCGTCACAAAATGTATGTTTATTATAATCGCTTTTTTCGCGGATGTCAAGCCTGCTGCATGACGAATATTTCAAATATATTACAAATATTTCCAAATGCGTACAAGAGTTTGAAAGCTATCCCCGCGTGCTTTACTTGATAACGGAGAGGGTTTACAATAAAAGACAGCCCTAGAGGATTTTCTGTCACAATCTGTCGAAATGAAGGAGTGGATGGGATTGCGGAAGTCCAATCGTTCGCGCGGCCATCGCACAAATCGCAGGCTGAGCGATCTCATTACGCTGCTTCTTCTGGCGGTTCTGCCGCCGGTGGGCGTGGTGCTGCTGTGGCGCAGAAACTGGCGCACGTCCACCAAGGCTGCGCTGACGGCTGCGGCTGCGGCGGTGCTGACGGCGGCGGTGCTGCTGATTCCCTCGGCGGACAGCCGGGTCAGCGGCGGCATAGAGCTGGTCGGCCGGGAGCGCGACGTGGAGGTTTACGGCCCCGCGCTGCCCACCGCCATGGTGACGGGCTACACCGCTTCCTCCACCGATTCGGTCTTTTCCGCTGCGCAGGAGGATGAGACGGAATACGTCTACGCCGCGAAGGAAGCCCAGTGCTACCATCGCTCCACCTGCAAGTTCGCCTATGCCAGCTCTCAGAAGCTGACCCCCTACGAGGCCTATTACCTCGGCTATAAGCCCTGCGGTCGCTGCAATCCGCCGGCTTACACGCCGGGCAGCTGAGAAAAATATATGCGCGAGTATGCGTGCAAAGAACGAGCCGCCGAAATTTTTCGGCGGCTTTCGTCCTGTTTTGGAGAGAAGTTGAGAAATTTCCGTCAAATCGGCGCGGCACAGTCGGTATCGATTGATTTTTCGCCGAAAAATTGATATACTGTTACAGCAAAGATGATTTGGGCCTTTTTCAAAGGGAGGAATATAATATGAAGCGAAGGGGCGAAGTCCGGATGCTGTCCAACACGGCGCTCAGCGGTTTCTGCGCGCAGATTGCGCTGATGCTGGACGCGGGGCTTTCGCTGAGCGACGGCCTTGCGGCGATGGCGGTCAACGACGACAGCCCCGACGCGGCGCTGTATCGCGTGTTGAGCGAGCGCGTGGCCGAGACAGGTCAGCTCTCCGAGGCGCTGAAGGAAAGCGGGCGCTTTCCCGCCGATCTTGCGGAAATCGTCCGCGCGGGCGAGGAGGCCGGCAATCTGGAGGAGATCATGCGCCGCCTGTCGCCCTATTACGAGCGCAGGGCCCGCGTGGCCGAGGCGACGGCTCACGCCGTGAGCTATCCCATAGTGCTGGGCGCGATGCTCTCGCTGGTGGTGCTGGTGGTGCTGTGGAAGGTAGTTCCCGTGTTCCGGCGGGTGATGAACGGCATGGGCGTGAGCGCGGATGACTCCGCCGGCCGGCTCATGGAGCGCGGCGTCGCGCTGGGCTGGATCGCGCTGGGCCTCATTGCGCTGGCGCTGGCCGCGGCGGCGCTCTGCCTGATGCTGATGCGCACCTCCCGACGCGGCCGCGTGCGCGCGGCGCTGCGGCCGGACACGATC
>ERZ780195.1095-NODE-1095-length-23878-cov-21.005331_pt1 | contig 23878 bp, 16 predicted proteins | sample MGYA00511017_ERZ780195 | MGnify/ENA primary metagenome ERZ780195 (study PRJEB29588, sample SAMEA2159974) | human gut metagenome | biome: human gut; feature: human-associated habitat; material: faeces | place: Denmark | collected 2008/2010 ...
TTTATCGTATAAGAAGCCAGATTGCAAACTCGCAATCTGGCTTCTTTGACAAGCTGGTGGACGGGGGAGCAAGCTCCACCGCCACTACCAACGAAGTCCTCATGTTTTGATACTCGCTATGACAAACTCGATATTGTTTTTGCTGGTTTTATCCTGATCGCCATGATTTTTGATTCTTTAGCGTGAACAGACTCTAGTACATTGTAAGCAATCTCTGCGCCCTCACCGCGGCTTGCGCCCGCTGTTGCATCTGCTAAAGCGCATTGTCCCCTGTATCATAGTTCCCCAGATTATCTACCGCATTCCTCATGTTTCGATGTACGCATGAGGATTTCTTTTTTGTGTTCATGGCGGTCGCGATGCGCGCGGCATTGACAGGATTTTCGCCGCGCAGTAAAATAAATAAAGGTTGTTACAGGCGACAAAAGGGATGACGGTTTATTTACTATATTAAGGAGAAATCTGTGAACAGTCAGATGCGATTTTCGCAGGAGGCGCTGCGAAAGCTGACGGCAGCGATTGAGCAAAACGCGAGCGTGTATCTCTATGGCGCGACGGGCTTTGGCAAGACGAGCGTCGCGGAGCGGGCGCTGGATCGCGCCGCGGCGGTATGGATCAGCGGAAGCGACACGGAGAACCATGTGATACAGCGGCTTGAGGACTGCGGCGCGTCGGAATACATCGTGCTGGACGATCTGCATTGCCTGGAAAGCGCAATGCTGCAGAGAAAAATTGTTCAGATGGTGAGCAAAGAGGGCTTCCGAATGGTGATGATCGGCCGCGCTCCCCTGCCGGCATGGGCCTCCGCGCTGACGCTTCAGGCGGAAATGGTCATCATTTCCGAGGACGAGCTGCGTGTGACCGAGGACGAGCTGGCCGCGCTCTGCGATTCGCTGGGGCTGAAGCTGCCCACCGAGCGCGTGCAGTTCTGGATCGAGAGAACCGAGGGAAACGCCATGGCGCTGAATCTGCTGATTCGCCGGCTTCGACAGGGCGACCGGGACGGCGACGCGCTGGCGGAGGACATGCGCAGAGCCTTCATGGACTATCTCGACGAGGAGATTATCAGCCGCTGGAGCCGAGATGTTCAGACCTTTCTGATGCAGCTGAGTCTGGCGGACTCGTTTACGCCGGAGCTGGCGCGGGCCGTGACCGGGAACGACGACGCAGAACTGCTGCTCAGCCGGGCGGAGCGGGCGGGCAACATCCTCTCCTGCGCCGGCGGCGAATGGCGAATTCGCCCTGTGCTGCTGGAGACGCTGCGCCGTCGGGCGGCGCGGAGCTTCGGCCAGAGGCGCTGCAGCCAGCTGATATACAACGCGGGGCGATACTACGAGCGCAGCGGACAAACGCTGCGAGCTCTGGACGCATATCGGCAGTGCGGCGAGGAGAACGGCATTTTCTCCCTGCTGGCGCAGGAAGCGCGGAAGCATGCGGGCGTGGGAAACTACTGGGCGCTGAGACGGCACTATCAGGCTCTCTCCGACGCGGACATTCAGCGCGAGCCGGTGCTCATGACCGCCATGAGCGTGCTGTATTCCGTGCTGATGAACGCGGAAAAGAGCGAATACTGGTACGCGCGCCTTCAGGAATACGCCGCGAACGCCAAGGACGGCGACCGCAGCAAGGCCAATGCGCAGATCGCCTATCTGGACATCGTTCTGCCCCACAGAGGCTCGAAGGATCTCGCGCGCATTCTGAGAACGGTGTCCGCGCTGCTGCGCAACAGCGGCGACATTCTCCGCCCGGTTTCGCTGACCAACAATCAGCCCAGTCTGATGAACGGCGGCAAGGATTTCTGCGAATGGAGCAAAAGCGACCTGCTTCTGGCCCGAACGCTGGGGCCCGTGGTGGAGCGAATGCTGGGCAAAGCGGGAGTCGGTCTGGTTCAAACGGCGCTGGGTGAGAGCGCCTATGCCAAGGGGGAAGATCGCTTTGTAGTGCTCAGCCGGCTTACCAAGGCGCAGAATCAGAGCGAAAATAACGGAATTCTTGAAATGACGTGGGTCAGCGTGGCTCTTCAGGCAAAACTCGCCCTGGGCTCGGGCGACGTGGAATACGCGCAGCGGCTGGCAAATGGAATGCTTCAGCGCGCAGAGCGTGAGAACTCCCCTCGGCTGGTCGAAGCAGTGAATGCGTTTTCCTGCTGGCTTGGTCTTCACACAAATCAGACGGGCCGCATCCTTGCGTGGATGGAGACCGCCCCGGACGAAACCGTGGAGTTCTGCACGCTGAACCGCTATCTGTACATGGTCAAGATCTGCGGCTACATCGCCCTGGGCAAGCACACGGACGCGCTGGCGCTGCTCCAGCGGATGCTGCTGTACGCAGATTACGCGCATCGCACCTATATTCGCCTGGAGTGCCGGCTGCTCAGCGCCGTGATTCTGCGGCGAATGGGCGAACCGTGGAAGGAGGACTTCGTTCAGACGCTGAAGGAGATCGGCGAATACCACTTTGTGCCGATCCTCAGCGAAAAGGGCGCGGCGGTTCTCCCGCTGCTGACGGAGGTGAAGGCGGCGATGTGCCAGAGCGCACCCCAGCTGGGCGAATGGTTTGCGCAGGTGCTGGAGGAAACGACTCACATGGCGCGGCTCTATCCCAGTTTTCTGAAGGGGACGGGCGTCGACGTGTCCGCGTTCTCCGCGACGGCGCTTCAGGTGCTGCGCATGCAGGCGGCCGGTTACACGGCTAAGGAGATTGCCGAGCAGCTGCACATCACCCAGCGAACCGTGAAATATCACGCTTCGGAAAACTACAGAAAGCTGGACGCGAAAAACCTCGTGGACGCGGTGCAGATTGCGCAGACGCTCCATATTCTGTAGCGCAGACTGTACCGCGGTACAGTTGCGCCGCGCGCATGACGGTGGTAGAATAATGCTGCCGTTGAGACAACGGCGAACGGGCGGCCTGCCGCCAGAACACAAAGGAGGAAATACTGATGAAGAAACTTGTTGCGCTTATTCTGACCCTTGCCATGATGCTGTGCGTGGGCACGGCCTTCGCCGCCGAAGCCGAACCCGAGCAGACCGGCGCCATCGAGATCAACTGGGCCGACCTGGAGGAGCAGGGCGCGGAGACGATTGCTCAGGGCGACTTTGTGACCTTTGACGAAATCGCCGTGAAGATGTGGATGCCCAACGCGCTGGCGGCCGTTGAGCTGACCGACGACGACAAGGCGCAGGGCTACATCGGCTACTATCAGCCCGAGGACGGCTCCGCGGCTATCGCGGTGATGTACGTCGACGCCAACGGCATGACGCTGGATGAGTATAAGGAAAAGCTGACCGAAGCCGCCGCCACCGAGATGGAGGACGTCGTCATCAACGGCATGGAGGCCGTGAGCTACGTGCTGGAAGAGAGCGACACGGCCTGCGTCTCCTTCGTGACCGAGGCGGGCTACATCTTCGAGGTTTCCGGCTCCCCTAAGTCCGACGAGAACTTCGCCGCGCTGCTTTCGATGGTCATGGCGTCTATTCAGGCGGAGTAATTTATATCTGCAAATTTAAAAAAGCGAACCGAGAGCCGTCTCTCGGTTCGCTTTATATTATCTAGAGCATGTTCACACTATTATCTTGGCCGAGAATGCGCCAAGGATCAGATAGACGTCTGGAAATTCAAGGGCCCTGCCATGCTTGCTCTTGAGACAATCGACGCTTCTTAGGTTTTTTGTCGGCGGTCGTATCCGCCTCCAATGGATACCGACTTTGGCGCTGATCATCGTAACTGGATTTCTGCAAGTGTATGGCTAGGCGATAATACTTCCCATATTCCATTCTCCTAGCTTCGTCATCAATATATCACTACAACAAAATAATAGCTATTTATTTATTCGTATAAATAAAAAATAACTTGTAAGAGGACTGCATCCCTGCTATACTTTTCTCAGAAGCAGTTGACACTTATCAGCGGGATGGAGGCGATGATATGTCTGAGAGGTTTGATTTGATGGTGATCGGCGGCGGCCCGGCCGGGTATCTGGCTGCGGAGCGCGCGTCGCGCGAAGGTATGCGTGTGATACTGTTTGAAAAGCGGGCGCTGGGCGGCGTGTGCCTGAACGAAGGCTGCATCCCTTCGAAGGCGCTGCTCAATTCGGCCAAGCTGTACGAGCACGCGCTGCACAGCGCGCAGTATGGCGTGCATTGCGGCGAGGTTCGGCTGGATCAGCAGGCGGTGACTGTGCGGCGCGGTCGCGTGGTACGCACGCTGGTAAACGGCGTAAAAGCCAAGCTGCGCGCGGCGGGTGTGACCGTTGTAATGCAGGAGGCGAAGCTCGACGGGCGCGACGGTGACTGCCTTCGCGTGACCGCAGGCGGCGAAGTCTATCTTGGGAAGCGGCTTCTGATCGCCAGCGGGTCGACGGCGATTGTGCCGCCCATTCCGGGGGTGCGGGAAAATCTGGGAGGCTTCGTACTGACCAACCGCGAGGTGCTGGAGCTGACCGAAATTCCCAACCGGCTGATCGTGGTGGGCGGCGGCGTGATCGGTCTGGAGATGGCGGCGTATTACGCCATGGCGGGCGCGAAGGTGACGGTAGTCGAAATGCTGGATCACATCGCCGGAGCCACCGATCGCGAGATAAGCACGCTGCTTCAGCGCGAGCTGGAAAAGCGAGGCGCTGAATTTCTGCTGAAGCACAAGTGCCTCTCGGTGGAGGACGGCGCGGCCGTTGTGGAAGCGCCGGATGGCAAAGCGACGCGAATCGAGGCGGACAAGCTGCTCCTGTCCATCGGCCGGCGGGCAGATTTTGCCGGACTTGGACTGGAAACCCTCGGCGTGGAAGTTCAGAAAACGGGCATCATTACAGATGCGATGGGGCGCACGAACGTGCCCGGCGTGTATGCCGCGGGTGATGTCAACGGCCATCATATGCTGGCGCATACGGCTTATCGTGAAGCAGAGGTCGCCGTTAACGCAATGCTGGGCAAGCCGGACAGCATGCGCTATTACGCCAATCCCTCCGTCATTTACACCTGCCCCGAGATCGCGTCCGTCGGGCGAACGGAGGAAGAGGCCCGGGAAAAAGGCATCGATTATGAGGTGCGGAAGCTGTCCATGCGCTATTCGGGGCGCTTTGTGGCGGAGAATGAGGGCGCGGACGGCCTGTGCAAGGTGCTGATTCATCGGAAAAAGCGCACGATCATCGGTGTGCACATGATCGGTGCCTACTGCGGCGAGATTATCTGGGGCGCGGCGGAGATGATCGAAATGCAGCTGCGCGTGGAGGACGCGCGGCAGATCATCTTCCCGCATCCCACCGTCAGCGAGATCATTCGTGAGGCGCTCTGGCTGTTTGACGACTAGGAGAAAATGGAGCGCCATCCGACCGTGCGGAGGCGGCATGAATGGCTGGCGGAGCGCGATGGAGCGCTGTCGAGCCGGGCAGGCATCTCCTCGCGTCGGACGTTCGCATGAAAAGAACAGCGGCGAATATCAACGCCGCTGCTCCGAATTGCATTCATTGGCTAACCGTTCTTTTTTTCAAGCGCGCGGCGGAGGGTCGGCGCGATCAGACAGGCAATGATTCCACCAATCACTGCGGTAAGCAGCTGAGGCCATGTAAAGGAGGCCGTAACGACGCTGAGCTTTGCCTCCGGAACGACGTGCGGCGCAACCAGCCGCACGAGGACGACGAGCAGCGTTACAAACTTTGCCGCCGCGGCCAGCGCCATGCTGACGTATGCGGCAGCCGGCTTCTTCTCCTTCAGATACTTGCCGACGAACAGACCGAACAGGAGCGCATAGACCGCGTTGCCCAGCGAAACGCACGGAACCATCGGCAGAAACGCCGGGCCGATGCCGAGCAGATAGGCGCAGAACGGCGAAATGACAGCCACCGTTATGCCGGACCAGACACCGCCGATCAGCGCCGAGACGGCCAGCACCAGATTGACGCAGGAGCCGGTCGCCAACTGACCAAAGCTCCTGGTGAAGAATTGAACAGCGATTAAAAGTGCGAGGCAGATTGCGGTTCGCACGATCCAGACCGTTTTTTTCATGAGAATTCCTCCCGAATTGTTGTCGACCTCATTATAGCGCGATCGCGGGAAAAATTCCGTTGCGCATGCAACCAAAGGAGAAAGAAAATGCTGACGCGGACAGAGCAGAGCATACTGATGCAAAATCGACTCTTTGCGGGTTTTTCCGAAGCTGAGCTGAGCGGACTGCTGGAAAAGATGTCGGCCCGCACGTCGGTTTTTGCGAAAAACAGCGTCATTTGGGGAATGGGCGAGAAGGTCGAAAACGCGGGAATCGTCCTGTCCGGGCGCGTTGAGGCATGGCAATATACGCAGGACGGTCAGGAGAACCTCGCGGTCGTCCACGAAGCAGGCGGGCTGTTCGGCGACGTGCTGATGTCCGCGCGGACGGTCGGCAGCCCGGTAGAGCTGCGCGCGGCAAAGGATTCCAGAATCCTGTTCTTCTCTCTGGACGCACTGCTCTGCCGCTGCGCAGAGGACGGTGGATGGGACTGTGCGAAGCTGCTGTCCAATCTGCTGGAGGAAATATCGGAAAAATACTGGGCGATGCAGAGCCATATTCGCCTGCTGGCGATCCCAGACGGGAGAAGGCGGCTGGAGACCTATTTGCAGCGCGAGGCGGAAAGCACGGGCGGAATGGTCTGCGCCAATATGACGCGCGAGCGGATGGCGCAGTATCTGGGCATGAACCGGAGTGCGCTTTCCCGCCTGCTCGGCACGATGCAGCAGGCGGGAAGCATCGAGCTTCGCAGAGGCGGAATTCGCCTTCTGCGGCGCGTGTTGCCCGATTCCATATAGCCGGCGTACAGAAGGAGGCGAGGCCCACAGCACGGATATATTCACAGAAAGACGTTTATGCGTGGTACAGAATGATGACAGAAGGAGTGAACCAACCTTGAGCAGACTGGATATCAAAACCGCAAGCAGGGCCCAGACCGTCGTTGACCAACTTTACAGGGATATGGAGCGCAGAATTGCGTCCAGCCCACCGGGACTGTGTCCCATTGATATGTCCCTGACCTTTTTGCAGCTGTGCCATGCCCAGTCGTGCGGCAAATGCGTTCCCTGCCGCATCGGCCTCGGTCAGCTCGCGGCGCTGATGGGGCAGGTCCTCGATGGGACGGGCTCCATGCTGACGATCGACACCATCGAAAAAACGGCGCGCGCGATTGTCGCGTCCGCCGACTGCGCCATCGGCCGCGACGCGGCGCAGCTGGTGCTGAGCGGCTTCGAGGGCTTCCGCGACGACTATGTGAACCATGTCCGGAACCACAGGTGCCTCGCCTCGCTGCAGAACCCGGTTCCCTGCGTCTCGCTGTGTCCCGCGGGCGTCGATGTTCCGGGCTATGTTGCCCTTGTGCGCGAAGGACGGTATGCGGACGCGGTGCGCCTTATCCGAAAGGACAACCCCATGCCCACCGCCTGCGCGTATATCTGCGAGCATCCCTGCGAGGCGCGCTGCCGCCGGAACATGGTGGACGCGCCCATCAATATCCGGGGACTCAAGCGCTACGCCGTGGATCACGCGGGGGATGTGCCGAATCCGCCCTGCGAAGCGGCCACCGGCAAGCGCATCGCCATCATCGGCGGTGGGCCGAGCGGCCTTTCCTGCGCGTATTATCTGCGCCTTATGGGGCACGCCGTGACCATTTTCGAGGAGAAGAAGCAGCTCGGCGGCATGCTTCGCTACGGCATTCCGGCCTATCGCTTCCCGCGCGAAAAGCTGGACGCTGAAATCGCGTCCATTCTGTCCACCGGCGTGGAGGTGCATACCGGCGTGACGATTGGAAGGGATATTTCCTTCGAACAGCTGCACAGGGACTATGACTGTCTGTACGTGGCCATCGGCGCGCATACGGACAAAAAGACCGGCATTCCGGGCGAGAACAGCAAAAACGTCATGTCCGCCGTTGAGATGCTGCGCGCCATCGGCGACGACGTCATGCCGGACTTTACCGGCAAGCGCGTCGTGGTCATCGGCGGCGGCAATGTGGCGATGGATGTGACCAGAAGCTCCGTGCGCCTCGGCGCCGCCAGCGTCACCTGCGTCTATCGCCGGAGAATCGAGGATATGACCGCGCTGCCCGACGAGGTGCAGGGCGCGATTGCCGAGGGCGCGGAGATTCGCGAGCTCTGCGCGCCGGTGCGCATTGAGGCGAACGAGGCGGGCGAGGCCGCCGCGCTCTGGGTGCAGCCGCAGATCATCGGCTTTGCGGACAAATCCGGCCGGCCCCGCCCGGAGAAGGCAAGCCTTCCCGAGGAGCGGATTGCTGCGGACGTGATCGTCGTCGCCATCGGCCAGGGCGTGGAAATCGCGGGCTTTGAGCAGACCGGCATCCCCATCCGGCGCGGCACGTTCATCACGGAAAGCTCCAGTCAGGTGGACAACATGGAAAACGTGTTCGCCGGCGGCGACTGTGTGACGGGGCCGGCAACGGCCATCCGCGCGATTGCCGCGGGCAAGGTCGCGGCGGCGAACATCGACGAGCAGCTCGGGTTCCGTCACGAGATCCGAACCGATGTGGAAATTCCCGCGCCGCATCTGGAGGTATGTCCCGCGCGCGGGCGCATCAATACCAAGGAGCGCGAAGCCGCGCAGCGCAAGGGCGATTTTGAGGACATCGAATGCGGCATGACGTGCGAGGAGGCCTGCGCGGAAAGCTCCCGGTGCCTGCGCTGCGATCACTTCGGCTATGGTATTTTCAAAGGAGGGAGGATTGAAAGATGGTAACGCTGACGATAAACGGAAAAAGCGTCCGCGCGCCGGAGGGAACCAGCATTCTCGAGGCCGCGCGCACGGCCGGCATAGAAATTCCCACGCTCTGCTATCTCAGGGATCTCAACGAGATCGGCGCGTGCCGCATCTGCATGGTTGAGGTCGAGGGACAGGACGCGCTGGTCGCCGCGTGCGACAGCGAGGTTCGCGAGGGCATGGTCGTTCACACCAACTCCCAGAAGGTTCGCATGACGCGCCGCGTGAATCTGCAGCTGCTGCTGAGCCAGCACGATGTGAACTGCGTCAAATGCACGCGCAGCGGAAACTGCAAGCTGCAGAAGCTCGCCAACGACTATAACCTTCTCGGCGCACCCTATCAGAAAAAGCTGCGCCCGGCGGCCGTGGACTATACCGCGCCCATTCTGCGCTTTGAAAACCGCTGCGTCAAGTGCATGCGCTGCGTTCAGGTCTGCGACAAGATGCAGGGCGTTCATATCTGGGATCTGGTCGGCACCGGCTCCCGGACGACCGTCGGCACGGCGGGCGCCAACAGCCTTTCCACCTCCCTGTGCACCTACTGCGGACAGTGCGTCACCCATTGCCCGGTCGGCGCGCTGGAAGAGCGGGACGACACCGACCACGTCTATCGCATGCTGGCAGACCCGTCGCTGACGACGGTCGTGCAGGTGGCTCCCGCCGTTCGCGCGGCGTGGGCGGAGTATTTCGGCCTCACGCCGGAGCAGGCCACGCCGGGCGTGCTGGCGACTGCGCTCAGGCAGCTGGGCTTCAACTATGTGTTCGATACCAATTTCAGCGCCGATCTGACCATCATGGAAGAGGGCAGCGAGTTTATTGAGCGCTTTACGCACAGGGACGAGTATTCCTGGCCGATGTTCACGTCCTGCTGTCCCGGATGGGTTCGGTTCGTGAAGGGACAGTTCCCGCAGTTCGCGGGGAACCTGTCCACGGCAAAGTCGCCGCAGCAGATGTTCGGCGCGGTCGCCAAGAGCTATTTTGCGGAAAAAATCGGCGTCGATCCCAAAAATCTGCGCGTCGTTTCCGTCATGCCGTGCACCTGCAAAAAGGCGGAGGCGGCGCTTCCGACGATGAAAGATGCCTGCGGCGATCCCGACGTGGACGTCGTCATCACCACGCGCGAGTTGGTGCGGATGCTTCGGTGCTCCATGATCGATCCGGCGGCGCTGGACGAGAGTGGCTTTGACAGTCCGCTCGGCTCCGGCACGGGCGCGGCCGTAATTTTCGGCGCGACCGGCGGCGTTATGGACGCGGCGCTTCGCAGCGCGTACTATCTGGCCACCGGCAAAAACCCGGATCCCGACGCATTCACGGCGGTGCGCGGCATGCAGGGCTGGAAGGAAGCGAGCTTCGACATTCCCGGCGCGGGCACTGTCCGCACGGCGGTGGCCAGCGGCCTCAGAAACACGAGAAGGCTTCTCGAAGCGCTGGCGTCCGGACAGGCGGAATATGATTTCGTAGAGATTATGGCCTGTCCCGGCGGCTGCGCGGGCGGCGGAGGACAGCCCATTCACGACGGCGAGGAATGCGCGGAGCAGCGGGGAGACGTCCTCTGGCGCCTCGATCACAATTCGGTGCTGCGCTTCTCCCACGAAAACCCCGATGTGCAGGCGCTGTACGCGGAGTATCTGGGCAAGCCGCTGTCCGAGCGCTCGCACCACCTGCTGCACACCGATATTAACGCGTGGCAGATGCCGCAGAAATCGTAACTCATACCGCATTCGGAAGTGAAGAACCATCGAGGTCGAGGGATTCCCCCCGACCTTTCGACATGCCGAGCACACTTGGGATAAGTTCGAAGATGATCTGCTGTAGGTTGTAAGCTATTATGCGGCGATCAAAGAGCAAGTATGCGGCGATGAGAGGACGATAATTCTATGGAATAAGGAATGAGTAGAATTCTGCAAAGCAGCTATTTTCTCTCCGGGAAATGGGATTTCCCTGCGATAAAATCGCCCCGCACCCGCCGTACACGCCGCCGGACTCGATTTAAATTCGAGAGGGCTTCGGCCCTCTCGAGCTCTCCGTGGGTTTTTGACAGCCTGGGCGCGGCCAGAATGGCCGCGCTCAGATCGCTGACAAACCCCGCAATCGCAGAGATTTCGTTAAAAGACCTCTGGCGACCCCAGCAGCGAAACAGCGCCGCCTGCCAAGGCGTGGGGAAATAATCGACGCTCAGCGCCGGAATGTCGCTGACTTCGGGAAGAACGGACATGGAAGAACCTCCTTACACAATTGCAGCTGAAAAGAAATTTGCAATGCCTCCGGCAAACGGCTGGAAGAAATGCAGCGATCTGCCCATGTGACTGCCTGAAAGCGTCGCAGAAATCATAGCACAGAATGCTTAACAGAACAAGAGGTACGCGCCATGTAAACCCGTTTAATAAATTAGATCGATAAACTATTAGGCAGAATTCACAAAAATGACGCGAAGCAGAAACTGGCACTTGACAAAAGATTGAAGAATGAGGATAATAGGGATGTATCATTGATGAATGGACTGCGGGCGGCGTAAAAACAGCCGTGAATGCAGGACATGCGTCAAAACGTATAGGAGGGTATCATTCATGAAGAAGACCCGTATCTTTGCCCTGATGCTTTGCGTCGTCATGATGCTGGCTACCTTCGCGGTCACTGCGTCCGCGGAAGAGCTGACCTATCAGGGAACCATCACCATGTACGCTCAGGCTCTGACCCCCGTCGAGGCTTCTGAGACCAACCCCCGCGCCATCACCGGCTTCAAGACCGTTGCGGAGCAGTGGGAAGCGATGCACCCCGGCATCACCATCGAGTTCCTGGATCAGGTTGCCTCCGGCACCGATTATCTGACCTGGCTGAAGACCAAGATGGCCGGCGCTCAGGCTCCCGACATCTTCTGGCAGCATGCCTCCAACATCAACGGCGGCGCCATCCCGTCCGGCTCCAACATCGACCTCGGCGAAGCGCTGCAGCGCCCCAACAAGTACGTTGAGGGCAACGAGCACTGGATCGATCTGTTCCCGGATTTCGTCAACGCGGCCAACCAGGGCCCCAACGGCGAGCAGCCCGTCATCAACGCCGACTACGTCGGCACCGCGGTGTACTACAATGTCGACCTGTTCAAGCAGGCTGGCGTTGAGGTTCCCGAGAACGGCCAGGTCACCTGGGCGCAGTACTGCGACATGTGCGAGAAGCTGAAGGCCGCGGGCATCACCCCCTGGGCTTTCTCCTTCGGCAACAACCAGGACGACACCTCCTACATCAACTGGTGGACCCGTCTGTTCAACACCAACTTCTACTACAATGACTTCGACAATCTGGCCGTCATCGACAACACCAAGACGACCCTGACCCCCGCGGAAGTCATGATCGCCTTCAAGAACGGCTACTTCGGCGTGGATAACGACAAGTGGCTGGCCTGGTGGCCCATCATGAAGGAGCAGGTGGACAACTACATGCCCGCCGATTCCATCTCCGCCGCCTCCACCCGCACCACGATCCAGACCCAGTTCCTGTCCGGCGACATCGCCATGATCTGGGAAGGCTCCTGGGCGCCCAACGACTTCGCGGCCGCGAACATCTCCTTCGAGGTCGGCTCCTTCCCGTTCCCCTACATGACCTCTGAGTCTTCCGAGTACGCTACGGACGCGTTCGTCTCCGGCTGCGTCGGCGGCCCCTACGCTGCGTTCCAGTACGCCGTCTCCTCTCCGAAGGCCAATGAGACCATGACCGACGAGAAGTTCGAAGCCTGCATCGACTGGCTCATGTTCGCCACCACTCCCGAGAACGATTCTCTGATCTGCAACGACAACGGCGCCTTCATCCCCACCGTCAAGGGCTCCGTTCCCTCTGAGGCCAATCAGGGTCTGGTCGCGCTGCTCGAGGGCGATTCCCACGTCGTCGACGACGGCATGGTCTGCCTGAACGGCACCGCCTTCGCGGATCTGTACTATCGTACCTTCCAGCAGTTCCTGCGCGGCGACCTGACCATGGATCAGGTTAAGGAAACCCTGCGCGACGACCTGGAGGAGACTGTCGACGAGTACATCGAGGACAACAACCTCGAGGACATCGTCGCCGAGTACGTCAAGTAATCAGCGAAAACAGTCTCAAATCGATGGGCAATGCCGCCCGCCTGAAGCGGGCGGCATTGCCACTGAATATTTTTCATCCTTCTGCCCGCACCCGGCGGGCGCTCACGGGAAGCAGGTTGTCAAACTTGAAGGCCCGGTTCGATATCGAAACACATTGGAGGGGTTTGTATGGGAAAGAACGTCGGCGCGCCGAAGGATCTCCGCGTTCACTATGAAAAGCGCGAGGTCATGACGGCCATTTTGTTCCTGCTTCCGACGATGCTCCTGTTGATTTTCTTCTGCTATTATCCTGCATTCAGCGCGATCAAGGGCTCGTTCTACAAATGGGACGGCTTCAACGATCCGAAATGGCGCGGCCTGAAGAACTATGAAAAGCTCTTCAAGGACGACGTCTTTATTCTGTCCCTCAAAAACGTCTTCAAGTGGGCCGTCGGCAGCATCGCCGTTTCGATGCTCGCTCCGATGATCGGCGCACTGATGATCTTCAATCTGAAAAACAAAAAGATTCAGTACTGGTATCGCGTGGCGTTCGTGCTGCCCATGGTCGTGCCGGCCGTCGTCACCATCCAGATCTGGACTTTCCTGTATAACCCCAACATCGGCGTTATCAATCAGCTGCTAAGGGCCATAGGAATGGATTCGCTGGCGCATAACTGGCTGGGCGAGACCAGTCTGGTCATCCCGTCGCTGGTCTTCGTGGGCTTCCCGTGGATCTCCGGCTTCAACCTGCTGATCTACTACGCCGGCCTGCAGAGCATTTCCTCCGACGTGCTGGAGTACGCCGAAATCGACGGCTGCACCGGCTGGAACAAGATCCGCTATATCCAGCTGCCCCTGATCCTCGGTCAGGTCAAGCTGCTGCTGATCCTGGGCCTCATCAACACGCTGCAGAACATCACGCTGCCGCTGCTGATGACCAACGGCGGCCCCGCTTACGACTCCTACACGCCGGGTCTGTACATGTACTTCCAGGCCTTCCGCCTTGGCTCTTACTCCATGGCCAACACCATCGCCACCGTCATGTTCGTCATCATCATGGCTCTGACGCTGCTGTCCACGCGCCTGAAGAGCAAGGTCGATCAGTGAGAAAAGGAGGCTCAAAAAAATGCAGCCCGTTATTCATGAAAAGAAAAAAAGGTTTCAGAATCCGGTACTCAACATTCTGCTGATTATCCTGCTCATTCTGACCTTCTACCCGCTGTTCTTCACCTTCCTCACGTCCTTCAAGGACAACAACCAGTTCTTCACCAACTTCTGGGGCTTCGCGAATCCCGTCCATCTGGAGAACTATCGCGACGCCTTCGCGGCCATCATGCCGTATCTGCTCAACAGCGTCATCATCGCGGTGATCTCCATCTTCTTCATCCTGCTGACCTCGTCGCTGTCGGCCTACACCTTCGCGCGTCTGCGCTTCCCGGGCAAGGAAGTCGTCTACATGACGATTCTGGCCCTGATGATGATCCCCGGCATGCTGATGCTGATTCCGCAGTACATCCTGCTGCGCGACCTGAAGCTGCTGGACTCCTTCACGGGCATCATGATCGGCTACGTCGCCGGCAAGCAGGCGTTCTCGATCTTCATCATGCGCGCGTTCTTCGCCTCTCAGCCCGCCGAGCTGTTCGAGGCCGGCCGCATCGACGGCTGCAACGAGGCGCAGGCCTACTACAAGATCGCCCTGCCGCTGATCAAGCCGGTGCTGGGCACCGTCGCCATCATGTCCCTGCTGGACATCTGGAACGACTACCTCTGGCCGCTGATCGTCACCTCCGACCCGAGCAAGTTCACCATCTCGCTGGGCCTGCTGAGGTTCACCGGCTCCTTCCAGACCACGCTGTACGGCCCGCAGTTCGCAGGCTACATCGTGACGGCTCTGCCGCTGGTGGTGCTGTTCTTCCTGCTGATGAACAGCTTCATCGAGGGCATGACCGCCGGCGCCATCAAGGCGTAATCTCCAAAAAACCGACGAGCCGCGCTAATTTGCGCGGCTCGTTCTTTTTTGTGCGCCGAACAGGCAAGTCCCCAGTTGTCAGACCCTTCGATGCCCTCTTTAGAGGGAGGCCACAAGAGTTAAGCCCTTACAGGGCTTGGTCAAACCACCCGTTCAACGAGTGGTTGTGGCTCCACGAACCGCTCAGAACACCCGGTACGGGATGCCCATTCGGTCGAAGATTTCCGTGTGGAACCGGGGCGGGACGCTCTCGTCGAAGCCCGGCGCGTATTCCCGGCCCACCATTTCGTATTTGGCTCCGGCGGCGCGCTGATAGGGCAGCACGTCGACGCGCACCAGCGATTTGGAGTTCTTCACCAGCTCCGTCGCGGTTTCGAAGTGGAACGGGGTGTCGTTCACGCCCGGAATGATGGGCATGCGCAGCAGGAACGGCACGCCGCCCGCGGCCAGTTGCTCGGCGTGGCGGCGGATCCGCGCCTGAGGCACGCCGGTGTACTTCTGGTGCAGCTCGGGGTCGGACACCTTCCAGTCCATCAGAATCAGGCGGCATCTGCGCATCGCATCGTCGAACACGTCGTCCGGCGCGTAGCCGCTGGTCTCGATTGCCGCCGGAATCTCGCCGAGGCGGTCGATGACCTCCGCCACAAAGGGCCACTGCATCAGCGGCTCGCCGCCGGAGAAGGTCACGCCGCCGCCCGAGAGGGCGTACACGTCCGCGTCCCTGCGCAGCCGCGCCGCCAGCGCCTCCGCCGTCCACTGCGTGCCCACGATCCTGCGTAAGCCTCCGCGGCAGACGGGAACGCACTCGCCGCAGGCCACGCAGCCGTCGGGATGGCGGCACACCCGCCGGCACGCCCCGCAGTGAACGCACGCCGCGCGGCTGACCATCAGCTCGCGCTTCGGGGAGAGGCCCTCGGGGTTGTGGCACCAGCGGCAGCGCAGCGGGCAGCCCTTCATGAACACTGTGGTGCGGATGCCGGGCCCGTCGTACACGGCGAATTCCTTGACGTCGAAGACCACGCCGGTCATAGCGTCAGCTCCGCGCGGCGAATGATGTGGTCCTGATAGCACTTGTCCAGCTCCACGAAATAGCCGCTCCAGCCCCAGACGCGCACGATGAGGTTGCGATAATTCTCCGGATGCTTCTGCGCGTCCAGCAGGCGGTCGCGGTTGACCGTGTTCAGCTGAATCTGATGGCCGCCCCGGAGGATGAACAGGCGCACCAGCTGGGCGACCTTCCGGATGGCCTCGTCCTGGGCGAACACGCTGTCCGAGAACTCGATGGTCAGCGGCCCGCCGTTGATGACGCGGCCCAGATGGGGCTTGGTGAAGGACTTGATCAGCGACACCGGGCCGTTGAGCCTGAGGTTCAGCGACGGCGCGTAGTTGGCCGGCAGCGGAACGCCCGCCTCGCGGCCGTCGGCGGTCGCGCCCAGCGACGCGGCGTGGGAGACGTAGTACATCGCCGTGCCCGTGCCCGCGCGCACGACGCCGCCGCGCTCGTTCCTCCGGCCGCGCACCGCGTCGGCGAACGCGTCCAGCAGCCACACGCCGTACTGATCCGCCCGGTCGTCGTCGTTGCCCATCTTCGGCGCATTGCGAAGCCGGCTGCGCAGCGCGTCGAAGCCGACGAAGTTCGCCTTCAGCGCCGCGATCAGCTCTCCGGCGGGAACGCCCTCGCCAAACACCACCTGATCCACCGCGGCGAGCATGTCCGCCGCCGGCGCGAGGCCCGTGCCGTGCAGGCCCCAGTTGTTGTATCTGCAGCCCAGCGAAATATCCCGCGCGTTCTCCACGCAGCCCTCGAAGAACAGCGACAGGAACGGCGAGGGAATGACGTACAGGTTCTTCTTTTTCGCCAGAATTTCGTCCACGCGCTCAAAGATCGCCGTCCGGACGCGGGTTTTGAGCGCCTCCATGTCCGCGCAGTCGCTCAGAGACGTGCGAATCACCTGATCGACGCTGTTGGCGAAGGGCATCGCGTCGATGTTCGGAATCTCCATGCCCTTTCCGGGGATGATGAACTCCCAGCAGGCGGCCATGGCGTAATCGCGCGCGTCGCGTTCCTCGTAGCCCAGCGCCTCCAGCGCCGGAATGGCCACGTCGTCGTTTTCATACTGGGGAAAGCCCAGCCCCAGCCGAGTCAGCCGCGTGCCCAGCTCGTAGACCGAGAGGGGCGTGTCGCGGTTCACGCGCAGGTTGATCTTCGGGTCGATGAGCCGCAGCTCCGCCGACGCGCGCAGACACATCTCGCTCAGCATGTTGTAGCCGTCCCGGCCGTCGGGGGTCATGCCGCCGAGCACGATGCTCTGGCCGTTGTCGCCCTGCTGCATGCCGGGATACAGGTCGCTGTCGCGGTTGCAGCTGAGGAAGAAGGCCTCCAGCAGCTCGAAGGCGCTGTCCTCGGTCTCGGTTCCCGCCGCCAGATCGCGCTGAAGATACGGGAACATGTACTGGTCGAAGCGCCCGAGGGTGTTGTGATAGTCGCCCTCGGCCCACATGGCGAAGTGGAGAATGCGCAGGCTCTGCAGCGCCTCGCGGAACGTCCGGGGCGGACAGGCCGGCACGCGGTCGAGCACGTCGGCCAGCGCCGCGTCGCCCTGAGATCGGGCATAGGCCGCGTATCGGGCCGTCAGGGACAGAACCGCGTCGATGGACAGGCGCATCGCGGCGTGCTCGCCGCCGTCGGTGAGGGAATCGCGAATGGCGATCAGGCCCTTTCGCATCACGGACGCGTAGTCCGGCGAGAGATTGCTCACATTGCCCAGCTCGTGAATGGTGTGCCCTGCGCAGACCTCCGCCCATTCCTCGTCGGAGAACTGCCGCGGCAGGTTCGGAACCGTCCGCGTGAACGCGATCAGCTCGCCCGGCAGCAGCACCGGCGTCTCCGCGTCCAGCGCGCACTTCAGGCGAATCGCCGTGCGCATCGCGTCCGACAGCGCGGGATCGCGCCAGGCGCGCTCCACGTTTTCCTCCGCCGCCCTGCGATAGACATGGTGCCGCTTATCCCACTGAAACCGCTTCAGCATTTCGATTCTTTCCGTCATAAACTGAATTCCTCCGCTTTTTTTCTATTATATAACCATTATACAGGTTTTTCTCATCGAAGCATAGTGCAAATTTCTTTGATACTGCGAGGATATTAAGCCGCGCGCCGTTTCTTCCCCTTTTCGCTCCCGCTTTTTAGACAAAACCGCGCCTTTGCCCAGTTTTTGGCCACGGGCGCGGAACTGTCCATTCAAGAAACCGCCTCGGTTGGCTATAATGATAATCGCGGTTGAAGTGCCGCGGTCAAAACGTTGCTGGAGGTTGATTGTATGCGTTCCATCGCGCCGCTGCGGGCGGCAAAAATCGGATATATCGTCATGTCCGTGCTGTTCTGCCTGTTGGGTCTTGTGCTGCTGGTGTGGCCGAACCTGTCCATCAGTCTGATCGGAATTGCGGCCGGCATTATGCTGATCGTGTTCGGGCTGGTGAAGCTGGGAGGCTATTTCACCCGGGATCTCTACGAGCTGGCGTTTCAGCACGACCTGGCCTTCGGGCTGTTGCTGATCGCGCTGGGCGTGATGCTGCTGGTCCAGCCCAGCCGCGCGATGAGCTTCCTGTGCCTGATATTGGGCATCTCCATCATGGCCGACGGCCTGTTCAAGGTGCAGACGGCCTTCGACGCGAGGCGCTTCGGCCTGAGAAACTGGTGGCTGATTCTGGCGCTGGGAATCATCGCCGGGTGCATCGGCGTGGTCGCGGCGTTTCGTCCGGCGGCCAGCGCGCGGGTGCTGACCATCCTGATGGGCGTTTCGATGATGGCCGAGGGTGCGCTGAACCTGAGCGTCGCGCTGTGCGCGCTGAAGATCGTGCGCAGCCGGAAGCCCGACGAAATTGAAATTGAGCTTGACGAAAAATAAGGAGGCCGTCCGATGCGTTTTTCCAAAGCGGTGGTCAAATGCCGCGTACCGATTCTCATCATTGCCATTCTGCTGCTGATTCCCGCGACCATCGGCATGGTCACCACGCGAATCAACTACGACATGCTCAACTATCTGCCCGACGACATGGACACCGTCATCGGCCAGAACGAGCTGATGGAGGACTTCGGCAAGGGCGCGTTCTCCATGCTGGTCATTCAGGACATGCCCGAAAAGGACGTGGCCGAGCTGAAGACCAAACTCGAGCAGGTCGACCACGTGGACTCGGTGGTCTGGTACAGCTCCGTCGCCGATCTGTCGGTGCCGATGCAGCTGCTGCCGGATAAGATCTACAATGAGTTCAACACCGACGACGCGACGCTGATGGCCGTGTTCTTCGACAGCGCCACCTCCGAGGACGTGACCATGGACGCCATCCGCGAGATCCGCGCCATCGCCGGAAAACAGGTGTTCGTCAGCGGCATGTCCGCGCTGGTCACGGATCTGAAGGATCTGTGCGAAAAGGAGGAGCCCATCTACGTGGGCATCGCCGTGGCGCTGGCGTGTCTGGCGATGATGATTTTCCTGGACGGCTGGCTGGTGCCCTTCGTGTTCCTGGCCAGCATCGGAATCGCCATTCTGATCAACCTTGGAACCAACTGGTTCATGGGCGAGATTTCCTACATCACCAAGGCCCTGTCCGCCGTGCTTCAGCTGGCCGTCACGATGGACTACTCCATCTTCCTGTGGCACAGCTACAACGAGCAGCGCGAGAAGACGGACGACCGCTGTCAGGCCATGGCGGCGGCCATCCACGAGACGCTGACCAGCGTGGTGGGCAGCTCCATCACCACCGTGGCCGGCTTCATCGCCCTGTGCTTCATGACCTTCACGCTGGGCCGCGATCTGGGCGTCGTCATGGCCAAGGGCGTGGTGCTGGGCGTCATCAGCTGCGTCACCGTGCTGCCCAGCATGATTCTGATTCTCGACAAGCCCCTGCAGAAGACCAAGCATCGCTCGCTGATTCCGGACATGTCCGGCTTCGCGAAGGGCGTGGTCAGGGTCTTCCCGCTGTTCCTGGTGCTGTTCGTGGCGCTGGTTCCGCCGGCCTATAACGGCTATTCCAAGACCAACGACGAGGTCTACTACGACATGGGCGAGTGCCTGCCCGAGGACATCGAGTACGTCATCGCCAACTCCAGGCTGCGCGACGAGTTCGACATCGCGTCGACCCACATGCTGCTGCTGGACGCGGATACGCCCCGCAGGAACGTGTATAAGATGATCGACGAGATGAAGCAGGTGGACGGCGTGAAGTACGTGCTGGGTCTGGAGGCGTTCGTCAGCGAGGACTTCCCCGAGACGATGATTCCCGAGTCCATCACCAGCATCCTGAAGTCCGACCGCTGGGAGCTGATGCTCATCAACTCCGAGTACAAGGTCGCCAGCGACGCGGTCAACGATCAGATCGACGAGCTGAACGCCATCCTCAAGAAGTACGACGAGGGCGGCATGCTCATCGGCGAAGCGCCCTGCATGAAGGACATGATCGAGACCACCGGCCACGACTTCGAGGTCGTCAACGCCGTGTCCATCCTCGCCATCTTCGCCATCATCCTGCTGGTGGAGAAGAGCCTGAGCCTGCCGTTCATCCTCATCTCCGTCATCGAGCTGGCCATCTTTATCAACCTTGGCCTGCCGCATTACATGGGCCAGTCGCTGCCGTTCATCGCGCCGATCTGCATTTCCACCATTCAGCTGGGCGCGACGGTGGACTACGCCATACTGATGACCACCCGCTACAAGAGCGAGCGCGCGGCCGGCAGGACGAAGCGCGAGGCGGTTCAGATCGCGCTGAGCACCTCCACGCCGTCCATCATCGTCTCCGGCATGGGCCTCTTCGCCGCGACCTTCGGCGTGGCCGTCTATTCCGATATCGACATCATCAGCTCCATGTGCATGCTGATGGCCCGGGGCGCCATCATCTCCATGCTGTGCGTGCTGCTGATCCTGCCCGCGCTGCTGATGCTGTGCGACGGCCTGATTCGCCACACGACGCTGGGTATGAAAGTCAAAACCGTCAAGGAGGAGAACTGATTATGAAGAAGCTTCTTTCCGCGATCGTCGCGCTGACCCTACTGCTGAGCTGCGCGCTGCCCGGCGCGCTGGCCGAGGTGGATAAAAAGGAAATGGTCTACGTGCTGGCGGACGCCGACGGCTCCGTCAACGACGTCATCGTCAGCGAGCGCCTCTACAACCGCGACGGCGAGGCGCAGCTGACCGACGTGAGCCGCCTGACCGACATCGAAAATGTGGGCGGCGATCAGACCTGGACCGAGGAAAACGGCAATCTCGTCTGGAACGCCGACGGCGCGGACATCCGCTACGAGGGCAATTCCACCGAGCCGCTGCCGGTGACCGTCTCCCTGCGCTACACGCTGGACGGTCAGGAAATGACCGCCGAGGAGCTCAAGGGCAAGAGCGGCCATCTGGTCATCGACGTGACCTATCGCGCCGAGCAGATGGAGGAGGTCGCCGTGGGCGATCAGCTCGTGACCATGCCCATGCCCTTCTTCGCGGCCACCGTGCTGCTAGCCGACGAATCGGTCTTCCAGAACGTCACCGTGGACAACGGCCGAGTGCTGGACATCGGCGACCGCTCGCTGGTGGTGGCCATGGGCCTGCCGGGCGTTGAGGAGGGCCTGAACCTCGCCGCCTATGAGGAGCTGGAGGACGTGAACATTCCCTCCGCCGCCCGCATCGAGGCCGACGTGACCGACTTCGCGCTGGACGGCACCTACACCCTCGCCACCAACTCCGTCTTCAGCGACGTGGACGTGGACGAAGAGGGTCTGGACGTCGATCTGGACCAGATTCAGGACGACCTGACCGACGCGATGAACCAGCTGCTGGACGGCGCGTCCCAGCTGCGCGACGGCGCGCAGGAGCTGAAGGACGGCGTGGACGAGCTGTCCGACGGCCTGACCGAGATCGACTCCAACTCCGCCAAGCTCGTGGACGCGGCGCAGCAGCTGCTGCAGACCGTGATGGACACCGCCAATGAAACCCTCTCTGGCAAGGCCGCCGATCTGGCGAAGCTGAACATCGAGGTGCGCACGCTGACCATCGACAACTACGCCGACGAGGTGGCGCGCCTTCAGAAGGAATATCTCGCCAACGTGGAGGACTACGTCCTCGAGCAGGCCGACGCGCAGCTTTCTGACAAGGTCAACGCCGCCGTCAGGGAGGAGGTCGTCCGTCAGGTGAACGAGGCCGCCCGCCAGCAGGTCGAAGAAAAGGTTCGCGAGGCTGTGGAGGCCGAGGTTCGCTCTCAGGTCGAGGCCGGCGCAGCCGAGCTGGTTCGCTCCAAGGTCAGCGAGGCCGTCCAGCAGAAGGTGCGCGCCGCCGTGGAGGCCGAGGTTCGCAGGCAGGTGGAGAGCGGCGTGAACGCCGCCGTGCGCCAGCAGGTGGAAGCCGCCGTGCGCAATCCCGACGAAGCGACCCTGAACGCCCAGATCGAGCAGCAGATGCAGACCGAATCCGTTCAGAAGGAAATTGAAGCCAACGTCGAGATCATGATGAAGTCCGACGAGGTGCGTGCGCTCATCGATGCTCAGCTGGAGCCCGCCGTCCGCGCCAAGGTGGAGGCCGCCTATGAGCAGAACGTCCGCGCTCAGGTGGAGCAGGCCGTCCGCGCCGAGGTGGAAAAGGCCGTCGCCGCCGCCGTGGAGCAGCAGATCCGCCAGCAGGTGGAGGACGCGCTGAAGGCCCAGACGCCTGCGGAACCCACTCCCATCCCCGAACCCACCGCCGTTCCCGAACCCACCGCCGCCCCCGCGCCCAGCGCGAGCGCCAGCGTGGAGGAGACCTCCGAGCCCAGCACCCTCGCCCGCATGATGGGCTGGCTGCTGCCCTCCGCTAACGCCGAGGAGCCCAGCTTCGAGGATAAGGTCAACGCCATCGTCGCCGAGAAGATGGCCTCCGACGAGGTCAAGGCCCAGATTCAGGCTCAGACCGACGCGCAGATGAAGTCCTCCGACGTGCAGGCCAGAATCGACGCAAACGTCGAGGCACAGATGAAGTCCGATTCCATCCAGGCCGCCATGGACGCGGAAGTGAAAAAGCAGATGGCCGACCCCGACGTGCGCGCTCAGGCCGAGGCCGCCGCGAAGCCTCAGGTTCGGGAAAAGGTCGAGGCCGCCGCGCGTGAAAAGATCAAAAACGCCATTCTGAACCTCAGCGACGATCAGGTCAAGGCCATCGTGGATCAGAAGATGGCTTCCGACGAGATTCAGGCCGTGATCGCCCAGAACATCGAGTCGAAGATGGCCTCCGACGAAATCAAGGCCGCCATCGACGAAAACGTGGAAAAGCAGATGGCCACCGACGAGATCAAGGCCGCCATCGAGTCCGAAATCCAGAAGCAGATGAGCGCCGACAGCGTGAAGAAGACCGTGGACGACGAGGTCGCGGCGCAGATGAAGTCCGACAAGGTGCAGGCGATCTACAACCAGAACGTGGAAGAGCAGATGGCCAGCGCCGATGTGAAGAAGCTCATCGACCAGAACGTCGACGAGCAGATGAAGTCCGAAAAGGTCAAAAAGATCATCGCCGAGAAGATCGTCGAAAACCGCTCCAGCCGCGAGTATCTGGACGCGGTGGCCGAGGCCATGGAGGAGAACGGCGAGAACGGCGCGGCCTATCAGGCGCTGGTGGAGCTGCGCGACACGCTGGACGACATCTGCGAGTTCTACGAGGGCGTCGTGGATTACACCGACGCGGTGGGTCAGGCCGCCGAGGGCGCGCTGAAGCTCAAGGACGGCGCGGCCGAGCTGCTGGACGGCATGAACGACCTCTACGACGGCCTGAACACGCTGGACGAAGAGGCCGTGCAGAAGATTCTCGACGCCCTCAACGGCGACTACGCCGAGCTGAAGGATCGCGCCGAGGCCATGCTGAACATGACCCGCGGCTACGCCTCCTACGCCGGCATCGCCGAAGGCAAGACCGGCTCCGTGCAGTTCCTCATCCGCACGGCGGGCATCTGAGAAGGCAGAGGGGGAGCAAGCTCCCCCTCCGGGTGCCGCTTCAAAATCTTTGATTTTGAAGCGGCAGTTTTGCCTTTTGCCCTGAAACCCTTCAGGGTTTCAGCCTTCTACCTCCCCCGCGGTGCCGCGCCTCAAATCTTCGATTTGAGCCGTGGCAGTTTCGCCTTTGGCGAA
>ERZ780195.1097-NODE-1097-length-23823-cov-6.087386_pt1 | contig 23823 bp, 21 predicted proteins | sample MGYA00511017_ERZ780195 | MGnify/ENA primary metagenome ERZ780195 (study PRJEB29588, sample SAMEA2159974) | human gut metagenome | biome: human gut; feature: human-associated habitat; material: faeces | place: Denmark | collected 2008/2010 ...
GCGGCAGGCGATCCACGCGCCGCCGGCCAGCAGGGGGCGCAGGCCGCGGCCGTTTTCCGCGAACGGCAGCAGCAGACCATCGGGCTCTGCCTCGCGCAGCGCCTGGCCGAGGAGGCTGCGCGCCTCCGGCCGCTTGCCGAGCGCGGCGTAGGCAGCGGCCGTCTGGATGCGCACGTGCAGCGCGACGAGCGCATAGTGCTGCTGCGCGCACTGCGCCAGCAGCCCCTCGCTGCGCCCGATCACCCGGGCGTAGGCACCCTCGGCGAGATAGACCTGATTTTCGATCATCTCCATCATAGGGCGGCACGGCGCGAGAAAGTGCACCGTGTGCAGTGCATGCTCCCGGAACAGCGCGGGGACCTGCCCGACCTGCCCCGTCAGCGCGGCGCAGTAGGCGCAGGCGCTGTCGAAGATGCGCAGCCACATCGTGTCGTGCTGCGCGAGCAGGGCGGCGCGTTTCTGCGCCGGGGGTTCGGGCGAGGCGGTGTCCGCGCACAGCGCGAGCCGCCGTTCGAGAAAATCGCAGCAGAGCGCCATGTTCTCCTGCCCGTTTCCGGCGATGGCGGCGCGGGCGCGCTCGAGGAAGATGGCCGCGTCGGCAAAGCGGCCGCGCAGCAGGGCGGCTTCGGCGTCCATGATCCGCTCCGCGCCCTGCCCGTGCCCGTTCGTGAGCCGGTAGTAGTGCGGCATGCAGGCGTTCATGGCGTCCAGCTCCGCGTCCAGCTGCCCCGGCGCGCGGTGGAACATCATCAGCACCGACGGCGAGCCGAACGTCCAGCTCCCCTCGTTGCGGATGCTGATGGCAGGGCGGGTCATGCGCGCGGCCGCGCTGCGGTGCAGGCGGCTCATGGCCGCGATGTCGTTATACTGCAGAAAGCTCATGATGAGGTCGCACTCGCCGAGCAGATTGTCCCGCTCGGCGTCCGGCAGCTCGGGGTGCGCCTCGATCCCGGCGAGCAGCAGCGCGCGCAGCTCCAGCATTTTCGGGATCTGCTGCCACGTGAACATCCGCCGCATCAGCACAAGCAGCGTCAGCGGGTGTGCCTGGAGCGTGCTGCGCGGGCACGTGTCCAGAAACGCCAGCACCTCCTCGGGGCTGAGCGCCGCGAGCAGGATGCCCGCATCGTCCTGGATCACCTGCAGCACCGCGTCATAGTCCTCGCCCTTCCGGTAGGCGGCCAGCGCGTGCAGATACTGCCCGTGCGCGGAATACCACGCGCCGTAGCGGCCGTGATACGTGCGGCGCGTCTGCTCCGGCAGCGCGGCGAACGCCTGTTCGGCGCAGGTTTTCATCATGTGGTGGAAGCGGTAGCTCACGCCGTCCGGCAGGCGGGTGACGAAGGCGTTCTGCTCCGTGAGCATGGTCAGGATGCGGTCGGTGTCCGGGTCGCCGGTGACAAAGCGCGCCATCGGCGCGGTGAACTCATCCGCCAGCCCCATGACGGCCAGAAACTCCTGCTGCCGGGGTGAGAGCGGCTCGATCATGGCGGCGGAAAACATGGTGTAAATGTCCGAGTGCCGGTCCGGCAGCGCGCCGTGCTCGGAGAGCGTGCGCAGGTTCAGGTACACGGCCGAAAACCACCCCTCGCTCGCATGCAGCAGCGTTTCGACCTGCGCGTCGGTCAGGTCCGTGCCGCAGCGGTGCGCATAGATGGACAGCTCCGTGTGGTTGAGCCGCAGATGCTCGGCCCCGATCGGGTAGACCCGGCTGCCCAGCCGCATGACGGCGTCACCGGGGAGAAAGCGGTCGCGGCTTGCCACGATCAGGTGCACGTTCTCCGGCAGGCGGTTGACGAGCGCACATAAAAACTCCGTGATGCGCCCGTCGGTTATCAGATGAAAATCGTCGATGAAGATGTACACGCGCCCGCGCCCGGCCAGCCCGTGGCAGAGATCGTCCGCCAGCAGGCTCGCGCCGGCGGCGTCGTCCGGGCAGGCGTAGCCGCGCAGCAGCGGGATCCCCGCGTGTTCAAACGCGTCCTGCACACTCTTCCAGAAGATGGCCAGATGGTCGGAATAGACGCTGATGCGCACGATGGCCGCGTCTTCGGCCTTCGCCCGCTCGGCGAGATACCAGTTCACGGCCGTCGTCTTGCCGTAGCCCATGGGGGCGACCACGGTCGTCAGCGCGCAGCGGGAGATGGGGCGCAGCCGCTCCTGCAGGCGCTCGGAGATATAGATCGTGTTCAGGGTCCATTTCGGCCTCGGCATACCGGAGCCCTCCCTTCCGGGATGATAGATGGTTTCATTGTACCATGCCCGGCGCGCGCATGACAAGCGCGGCAGCCCGAATAGACTGCCGCGCTCAGCTTGTCCCCAAAGCCCGTCTCGGGCCTTGGGGACAAGCTGAGCGCAAGATCTCATTCGAGGCGGGCCTTGCCCCCTCGAGCTCCCCTGCTGCTCCATCTCGCTGCGTATGTGCATACGTTTTGGGCAGCCACAAAAAATCTCCGCAGCCGAAGCTGCGGAGATTTTTTCTGTTTTCCGATTCATTCGAAAACCCGGCGAAGCGATTCTCGTCGGCTCAATAGTACGAGCGGCCCCAGGTGGCGGTCTCGTAATTTGCGAGGAAGTCGGCGTTCGCGCGCTCGGTCGGCGTGAGCGAATTGTTATCGAACGACGCGCCGGGCACCGTGCCGTGGTACCAGCTCTGGGCCTCGAAATAGGCCGCGATCTGCGGCGTCTGGAAGATGCGGCCGTGGCGCGCAAAAATTTCATTGCGGGCAAGGCAGCACTGCTCCCACGTGAGGTCCGCCACGTCCGAGCGCGTGAGCAGGCGCGCGGCGCTGTCCGGCAGGATGTAGCCGCCGGCGGAAGGCGTCGGCGCGGGGCTCGGCGTCGGGGTCGGGGTGGGACTCGGTGTCGGGGTCGGCGCAGCAGACGGCTCCACCGTCGCCGTCACGGCCGGGGTCACGGCCGCAGCCGGGTCCTTCGGCTTGGGCTTGACGTTGAGCGCGATGAGCAGCACGATCAGCGCCACGCCGAGGGCGGCAAAGATCGCGATGAGCAGCGTCTTGCTGCGCGGCGCGTCCTTGTCCTCCGGCGTGGGGTCATACGGCGCATCCTCCCAGCCGGGCACCGGCGCATCGTCGGCCCAGGGATCGTCCTGCGGCTCTGCTTCATCATCCCAGTCGTCGGCAGGAGCGGGGTCCTGCCAGCCGGTGGCGGAGTCGTCCTGCCAGCCGTCCGGCGGTATGTTTTCGTCCTGCCGCGCTTCCGGCGGCGCCTGCTCACCCCCGCAGTAGGGGCACCAGCGCGCATCATCCGGGATATCTCGTCCGCAGTAGGGACACTGCATTGGCTTCACCTGCCCTTTCACACACACAAATGGTTTTCCTCAATGTACCATATTCCCGGCCATACCGCAAGGATAAAAAATGTCCCCCGGTTGTTCGCCGGGGGACAAAAGAAACACTGTTAACCCGCGATGCGCTTGGCGCCAACGTAGTTCCTCAGGTAGTAGCTCGAGCTCAGGTCGCTGATGACGACGCAGCCTGCGCCGGAGCTGCTGTGGATGAACTGGCCGTTGCCGATGTAGATACCGACGTGGCCGATGCTGGAGCTGTTGCTCGCAAAGAACACCAGGTCGCCGAGCTGGAGGTTGGCCTTCTCGACATAGGTGCCGTTGTTGTTGTAGATGCTGCTGGCCACACGGCTCATGGAATAGCCGCAGAGCTTGTACACGTAGTTGACAAAGCCGGAGCAGTCAAAGCCCGAGGGGCTCATGCCGCCGTAGACATACGGCGCACCCATGTACTGCTTGGCCGTGGCGACGATGGTCTCACCGATGGAGCCGCTGGGCTTGCTGCCGCCGTCCGACTTCGTGGTGGTGACGTAGGCGCTGTTGACATAGCCCTTGACGCCGTTGATGGTGACGGCCGTCCAGTCGCCGCTCGTGCCGGTGATGGTCAGCGGCGTGCCGTTGTTGTACGTGCCGAGGATGGAATAGTTCGTGCCGGCGCCGGAACGCAGACGCACGTCGTTGCCCTTGATGTAGCCGGTCTGGCTCGTGGAGCCGCCGCCGTTATTGGGCTTGGTCGTGGTCATGTAGTCCTTGCAGACATAGCCGTCCTTGCCGCTGTAGCTGACTTTGTACCAGTTGCCGCTCTCGCCGGTGATGGTCATCTGCGTGCCGGTGTTGTACACGCCGAGGATGGAGCTGGTCGTGCTCGCACCCGAGCGCATGCGCACGCCGGTGCCCTTGATGTAGCCGGCCTTGCTGTCGGCCCCGCCGGAGACGTAGTCCGAGCGGATGTAGCCGCTCACGCCGCCGATGGTGACCTTCGACCAGCCGTTTTCCGTGCCGGTCACGGTCAGGGCCGTGCCGTTCTGGTAGGTACCGAGGATGGAGTAGTTCGTGCCCGGGCCGGAGCGCATGCGCACATCGCTGCCCTTGACCGAACCGTTGGAGCCGGCCGTGCTGCCGCCGCTCGACGTCACGCCCGAGAGCGAGACATAGTCCGAGTGGACGTAGCCGGCGGTGCCGTTGTAGCTGACCTTGTACCAGGCGCCGCTGACGCCGGTGACCGTCATGGTCGTGCCGGAGTTGTAGGTGCCGAGGATGGAGCTGCTCGTGCTCGCGCCGGAGCGCATGCGCACGTAGCTGCCGTCGATCGTGCCGGTGCCGAAGCTGGCATCCATTTCATTGGCGCGTTTAAGGTAATCGGAAGATATGTAGCCGACGGTGCCGTTATAGACCACCGTGGCCCAGCCGCCGCTCGACTGCGAGGACACCACAACGTGGGTGCCTGCCGGGAGCGTGGAGATAATGCCGTAATTCGTTCCGGCGCCCGTTCGGAAGTTGACGGCCGTCGTCGTCGTTGCGCCGCCGGCACTCGCCGCGGAAGCCGAAACGGCCAGCGTGAGCGCGAAGAGCGCGGAAACAACGGCTGTTTTCAGAAATCGTTTCGCCATAGAATCATCCTTTGCTTAGTTATTCGCGAGCGCGCGGTCCAGCCACACAGCCGCCACGTCCATGGCGTTGTAGAGGCCGTCCTTTTCTGTCTTTTTGACCACACGGTCGCGGGATTTCAGATCCGGGTCGGTGAGCTGAAGCTGCACGGAGACCCGCGTCGCCACGTCGAGGTCCTTGACCTTTTTCGTGTCGAGGATCTGCATCATAATGATGTACTTGTCGGCCATGCTGCCGTAATAGAGCAGGTTGTCTTTCCGGCGCAGCGGATGGCCTTTGTAGCACAGTTCGGTCGATTTTGCTGCCAATGAGATACACCTCCGATACCACTGTTTTCGAATTGTAACACATTTCAATCTTTTTGTCAACACCGTGCGCCCCGCGCTGTCGTTTCGGCGCGGGGACACGCGATGGGGCAAAGCGTTTGCGCGCGGCTCAGCCGGCGTCGGCGTCATCGCCGGTGTCCTGCGACTGGCCGGAGAAATTGCCGAAAATGCCGGTCGGCGCGCCGATGGTCGGCGTCGGGAAGCTCTTGGTCGGCAGATCCTTATGGATCGGGTCCATGACGAGCTTCCAGATCTGGGCGGCGGGGTTGCCGGAGAAGTTCATATACTCCGGCATATCATAGCCGGTCCAGACGGCGGCCACATAGTACGGCGTGAAGCCGACGAACCAGCGGTCGCAGTTATTGGTGGTCGTACCGGTCTTGCCGCCGACGGGCATGCCGGTCAGGCGGGCCTCGGTGCCGGTGCCGCTGTTGACGGCGTTGCAGAGCATGTCGGCCATGTTCCACGCGGTGTTGGCCTTGAAGGCCACGATCGTGCGCGCGGGATTCTCGAGCACGACCTCGCCGCTGGAATCCTTGACATACGAATACGTGCGGCCGTAGGTGAACACGCCGTCGTTGACGAAGGCGGAGTACGCCTGCGTCATCTCGCGGACGGTGATGCCGTGGGTGAGCTGGCCGAGGGCGAGCGGCGCATAGTCGCAGTCGGACTCGGCAAGGCTCGTGACGCCGAGCTTGTCCTTCAAAAACTCATACGACGCGCGCGGCGTGAGCTTGTCGAGGATCTGCGCGGAGACGGTGTTGAGCGAGCGCTGCAGCGCCTCGCGGATGGTGACGACGCCGTAGTTGCCGCCGCCGGAGTTCTTCGGATACCAGCTCGTGCCGGAGAGCTTGATGTCCGCCGCATCGTTGACCTGCGTGTACTGCGTGATGAGGCCGAGCTCCATGGCCGGGCCGTAGGTCGCGATCGGCTTGATGGACGATCCGGGCGGGCGCTTGGACTGCGTGGCCCGGTTCGTGCCGAAGTTGATGGTCTTTTTGCCGGTGCCGCCGGACATGCCCTTGATCTCGCCGGTGTAGGGGTCCATGATGACGATGGCGGACTCGAACTGCTGGCCGGAGGCCGACGGGCGCTGCGGCATGTTGTCGAGGTCGGTATAAACATCGTCGATCGCCTGCTGGATGCTGGGATCGTAGCAGGAATAGACCTGATAGCCGCCGGAATAGAGCAGCGTGCGCGCCGTGTCGCGGCTGACGCCCTTCTGCTCGACGAGGTCGTTGAGCACGTCGTTGATGACGGCCTCGGCATAGTAGCTGTAGATGGTCTGGGTGCTCTCTTCGGACTCGCTGCGCACGAACACGAGCTCCTGCGCCATGGCCTCGTCGTACTGCTCCTTCGAGATATAGCCCTGTTCGTACATCTGCTTGAGGATGGTCTCCTGCCGGGTCTTGTTGTTCTCGCGGCTGATGAAGGGGTCGTACTTCGAGGGGTTGTTCGTGATGCCGATGATGCTCGCGCACTCGGCGAGCGTGAGGTCCTTCGGCTCCTTGCCGAAGTAGGTCTCGGCGGCGGTGTAGACGCCGTTGCACCCCTCGCCGAAGTAGACGATGTTCAGGTACCACTCCATGATCTCTTCCTTATCATAGGACTTCTCAAATTCGAGCGCCTGGAAGATCTCAAGCAGCTTGCGCTGCACGGTGATATCGTCCTGCTTGGTGAGGTTCTTGATGAGCTGCTGTGTGATGGTCGAGCCGCCGAAGTCGTTTTTCATCGACAGGAACATGTTGATGAACGCGCCGGTCGTGCGGTACCAGTCCACGCCCTTGTGCTTGTAAAAGCGCTTGTCCTCGATGGCGACGGCCGCGTGCTCCATGTCCTTGGGGATGTCGGCATAATCGACCCAGACGCGGTTTTCCGTGCTCGAGAGGTTCGTGAGGTTCTGCCAGTTGCCGTCGGCGTCCTCATACAGGATCGAGCTCGAGAGCGAGACCGTGAAGTCCGAGAGCTGCACGTCGAGGTCCGTGGACAGGCAGTTTTTCACATAGTACGCGAAGATGCACAAAAACAGCAGCCCCGTGACGAGCACGATCAGCAGGATCGTGCCGAGCACGCGCAGGATCGCCCCCGCGACGCTCACGGTCGCATCCGCAGCCTGGGCCGCGCGCGGGGCGGTTGATGATGGTTTCGGTCGTTTTGCCATAGGCAGTGACGCACCTCCCTGATAATACACATTATCGGGTCAAAAACCCGGTCGATATTCAGCGCATAAAAACGGTTAAATGATATTATAACACACTCTGTCAACCGGGGATAGTCTTTCGCGCATTTTTGTCCGGCGGGTATGAAATGCGCGCGCGTTGGACAAACTTTCCGGTGAAAGGAGCGAGGCATATGAAACGAACGCTGGCACTGACGGTCGTGACGGCGCTGTGCGCCGTGTCGCCGTTCGTCGCGGGGGCGGCGATGTCCTCCCTGCAGCAGCCGGGCGCGGACGCGCCGGCTACATCCTACGACGGCGCGCAGGCGGAATATATCCTGCGGGATTACGAGGGCTATGTGAGCGTGTTCGCCTCCGACGCCGACCGCAAACCCCTGCAGGTGACGGGCATCGAGGTTGCCGGGCTGCGCCGCGCCGACCAGGAGCTGCTGCGCGGCGGCATCACCGTCGGCAGTCAGGAGCAGCTTTTGCTGCTGCTGGAGGATCTGGGATCGTAAAAGGACTTGATTTTACACGCCGGATGGGGTACACTGAAACCAGAACACGATCACGACTGGAGGACACCCCGATGAGTGAAGCATTCGGCAGCGATTATCTGACGATCGAGGACGAGGAAGGCAACGAGTTCGAGCTGGAAATTCTCAACGAGTTTGAGCTCGACGGTCAGGACTACCTCGCGGCGCTCCCCGCCGACATGGACGAGGACGACCCCGATTTCGGCATCATCCTGCTCAAGATCATGGAGGAAAACGGCGAGGAGCTCTTCGGCTCCATCGACGATGACGACGAGCTGGACAAGGTATACAATTACTATATGCAGGAGATCTTCGCCGACGAGGACGAGGATTCTGACGACGGCGCGGAGGAATAAGTTCCCGCGCGGCGCATAGCATGGGAATAAGTCCTGCTGTGTGCGTGGAGCACGATCGGGTGCTCGGAGCCCATTTAAACCCACATCTCTGATAAGGGATGCCAGAACTTCCGCTGCGGATTGCAGGCCTCCCGGCCGGCTGAAAGATGCCGGTTGGACGTTGGAAGCAGAGAAACAGCAGAGAGGCGACCCACCTGCCTTCTTGTGCAGGTTGTAACTGGGCTCACACGGCATTGGCGGGCTGGCCGGCAGCGAAAGCTGCCGGCTTTTTTCTTGTCTTTGACAAGAAAAAAGCCGAAGTGCAGCCACCGAAAAAGCGGCGCAATCCATTGACAACCTCCGCCGCCGGGGCTTATCATAACCCCGGCGGCACGCGCAGCGTGCCGAATTTTGTCCGAACGAAAGGAAATCCGCCATGCTCCGCTTCCAGAACGATTACTCCGAGGGTGCCCACCCGAACGTGCTGCGCGCCCTGTGCGACACGAACCTCCGCGCCACCCCTGGCTACGGGCTCGACGACGACTGCCGCCGCGCGGCCGACGCCATCCGCGCCCGCTTCGCCTGCCCGGAGGCCGACGTGCACTTTCTCGTCGGCGGCACGCAGACGAACCAGCTCGCCGCGTCCGCCTTCCTGCGCCCGTGGGAGGCCATGGTCGCGGCCGATACCGGCCACATCAACGTGCACGAGACCGGGGCCATCGAGGCCACCGGCCACAAGGTGATCGCCATGCCCGGCACGAACGGCAAGCTCACCCCCGCCGCCATCGCGGACGCCGCCGCGCAGCACTGCGACACGCCGGGCGTGTACGACGAGCACATGGTGCTGCCGCGCATGGTGTACGTGTCCGATGCGACGGAGCTCGGCACCGTCTACACGAAAGCGGAGCTGACCGCCCTGCGCGCGGCGTGCGATGCGCACGGCATGTACCTCTACCTTGACGGCGCGCGGCTGGCGCAGGCGCTCACGGCCGTGGGCAATGACCTGCAGCCGGAGGACCTGCCGCGGCTGTGCGATGCGTTTTACATCGGCGGCACGAAAAACGGCCTGCTCTTCGGCGAGGCGATGGTCATCGTCAACGACGCGCTCAAGCCGGGCTTCCGCCGCGCGATGAAGCGCAACGGCGCCATGCTCGCCAAGGGCCGCCTGCTCGGCGTGCAGTTTGCCGCCGCAATGGCGCGCGACCTCTGGCTCGACATGGGCCGGCACGCCGACACACAGGCGCAGCGCATCGCCACCGCGCTCACGGGCCGCAATGTGCCGATGTACGTGCCCTCGCCGACGAACCAGATCTTCCCCATCCTGTCGGACGCGCAGATCGCGCGGCTGCAGGAGCAGGTCGCGTTTTACACGACCGCCCGCGTGGACGCGGCGCACCAGGCCGTGCGCTTTGTGACCTCGTGGGCCACGACGGATGCGCAGGTCGACGCGCTGCTGGCCGTGCTGGCGCAGGTGCTGGACTGAGCGCACAACATCGAAATACGGAACACGCCCGACGCATCCGCGTCGGGCGTGTTTTCTGCTTTACAAATGTTCCTTCTGCATCTTCGCCCAGCGGCGGGGATACTTCGGCGGCGTGGGCGCCGTCTTGCGGATGACGACGACGCTGTGCGTCACGTCCGTGCCGGGGATGGTGTAGCGCACCGTGCGCTCGTACATACCGCCGAGCTTGCGGATGGCGCTGCGCGCCTCGTCGAGCTCCTCGGCGCAGTCCGGCCCCTTCATGGCGAGGAACACCCCGCCCGTGCGCACGAACGGCAGACACAGCTCGCACAGCAGGTACAGCCGCGCGACCGCGCGCGACACTGCCGCGTCAAACTGCCCGCGCAGCTCCGGCGCCTCCTCGGCGCGCGCGTGCAGGCACGTCACGTCCGCGAGGCCGGTGGCGGCGCAGACGTCGCCGAGAAAGCGCACGCGCTTATCGATACTGTCGAGCAGCGTGAGCGAGATGTCCGGCTGCGCGATCTTCAGCGGCAGGCCGGGAAAGCCCGCGCCGGTGCCGACGTCGATGACCGACTTGCCGGCAAGCGGCTCGACCGTCAGCAGGGCGGCCGAGTCGAGAAAGTGCAGCTGCGCCACGTCCGTCTCGCCGTGGATGGCTGTCAGGTTCATGACCTTGCTGCGCTCGTCGAGCAGCGTGTAATATGTCTGAAAGCGGGCCAGCGCCGCCGCATCGAGCGGCAGACCCAGCGCGGCAAAGCCCGCGCGCAGAAGTTCGTCCATGCTTGCCTCCGAAAATGATTGGTTGCGGCCATCTTATCACATTCTCCCCCGCGCGTCCAGCCCCGGGCGGGCATGGGCGGCATGACCGGCGGCTATGGGAAAAAACCGCGGCCTTTCCACCGCATCCGGCGAGCCAAGCTCGCCACCTTCTCCTCAATGAGAAGGCTGCACGCTCCGACCACTCCGGCAGGGAGAAGGCCTGGCACCGGTCGAGCGGACGCGGCAGCGGGATCACCATGGCGCGTGACGCCACGAAAAACCGCCCGCACGGGGCTCCGTGCGGGCGGGAACACTGCCTGTGCAGCTATTATGCGTAAAAGACGTGGTCGCCGATCGTGGCCGTGTAGGTCAGGCGGCTATTGAACCACGAGGCGTTGCAGGCCGAGGGATTGATGAAGTACAGGCTCTCGCCCACCGGGTCGTACCCCTCGAAGGCGAGCTTCGCCGCAAGCTCGGCGTCCTCGTCCGGCGTGAGGCTGATGCGCCCGTCGGCCGTGGGCGAAAACTGCGCCACACCGCCGCGCCGGTCGAACACGACCTCCTTGACGCTGTTGGGGAAGCGCTCATCCGCCACGCGGTTGAGCACGACATTGCCGACCGCGATCTGTCCGTCCATGGGCTGATTGCCGGCCTCGGCATTGATAATGTGGCTGAGCCAATAGACATCGCGCGCACCGTAATAGCTCTCGCCGCTCTCGAGCAACGCCTGCTCCGACGCGTCGACACGCAGGCTGGTATGGTCCGCGCTGAACGCGGCCGTGACGCCGAAGATCTTCTCCAGATCCGCCAGCGGCAGCACCACTTCCCCGTCGAGGGCATACACGCCGTCGGGCGCGTAGAAGCAGCGGCCGTTGGCCGTGTAATACATCGCGCCGTAGGTCGCCGTGATGTCCGCACCGTCGACCGTAACGGTCTCGGTGTCGCCGTCGGTGACCGTGTCGCTCTCGAGGCCGAGCATCTCGGCAAACGCATCCGCCGGGAGCCAGACCGCATCATCGAGCACGTAGCAGTAGCCGCCGAAGCGGTCGTCCACGTACACGGGCGTGTAGTCGCAAGCGACGGTCTCGGTGTAGTCGCCGGCGTCCATGCCGACGGCGACCGTGCGCACGACCGGCGAGGTCGCCTGCGCGGCGGCCTGCACCGCGAGCTTCTCGCCGCGCTCGGGCGCGGCCAGGGACGCGTCCCCGCTCACGACCGCCTTTGCCGCCAGCGCGCTGCCGTCCGGTCCGGCGGCCAGCGCCGAGTTTTCACCGGCGAGCCAGAAAAATCCGCACAATAAGCCGCAAAGCAGGCAGACGATGCACATCAGCGACAGGCCCGACTTTACGGACAGGCCCGCTTTCTTGGTTCGATTCATGACGTGCAGCCTCCTTTGCCGTTTTGTTCTCGGGTGCAGCGGGCGCAAAACATTTCCATCCACGCACCCAGCGGGCGCGTTCGTGATACGGCACCTTGCCCCGTTACGGATAATTATATTCATTTTTCAAACCGCACGCAATCGGCAAATTGCACAAAGCATGTTTTTAAGTTCTGAATAATATCCACAAAAAATTGCGTAAACAACAAAATATAGCGTTATGTGACGTTATTCTACACAAGAAATTGTGTTGTTTACTTTGACCAAACGCGGCGATTCGACGCAAAGTGACGAAAATAAAAAGATGCAAGTTCGCAAAAAATTCTTGCAAACTTGCATTATGTCAACTATTTTTATTATTTGAAAGAATTATGTTAATCTTTTTCCCGCCTCACAGCGCCTGACGCAGCGCCTTGGCGAGCTGGTCCGGGCAGGAGGTCGGCTTGCCGCCGCAGCGCACGCCCTCCATGCGCTCGATGGCCTGCTGCACCGGCATCCCCACCAGGAGCCGCGAAATGCCCTGCAGGTTGCCGCTGCACCCCCCTTGCACCTCAACTTGGCGGATAATTCCGTCCTCCACCTCCACCCGCATCAGGCGGGAGCAGACGCCCTTCGGCCGGTATGTGATCGTCATGACGACGCCTCCTCTAAATTTTTTCTGCTCCCAGTATAGCAGATGCGGTGACATAATTCCACCCCCGAAACCATATATATTGTGGAGAACTTGATCGGAGGTGAGCAGATATGACGCTGCGGCAAAAACTGGCCTGTGTGGGGCTGACCGTGTTCGGTCTGCAGATCGCATCGGCCGCGGCGGGCGGCGCACCGCTCGCGGACAGGCTGCGGCTCTGGCTCGACCCGGAGCAGCTGCTTCTGGCATCGGTGCGCATGGAGCTGGGTGCGCCGCCGGTGGACGCGTCCCCCACGCCGGAGGCAGCGGCGGCGCTCAGCGCAGCCACGCCCGCGCCGGAGGCGACACCCGCCCCCACCACGGACGCCGGCACCGACGAGGACGCCCCGACCACGACGGCCGACGGGCTGCCGATCGTGGCGACGAGCATCGCGGGCGGGCTGAGCATCAAAAACGAGACGGACATCGCGGTCGACGCGGCCGCGCTGCTGCAGCAGGGCCCGGCCGTGACGCTGCCGGCGGGCGAGCCGCAGATCCTCATCATGCACACGCACGCGAGCGAGGCCTTCACCCCCGCGGGGCGCGACCTCTACCCCGCGAGCGACACGTGCCGCACGGAGGACACCAATTATAATATCGTGCACGTGGGCGACGTGCTGGCCGACACGCTCGAGGCCGCCGGGCTGCAGGTGCTGCACGACCGGACGATCTACGACTACCCGAGCTACACGGGCTCGTACAACCGCTCGGGCGCAGCCGTGCAGGAATATCTGAACCAATACCCGAGCCTGCGCATCGTCATCGACCTGCACCGCGACGCGCTGTGCTCGGACAGCGTGGTCTACAAGACCGTGGCCGAGCTGCCCGACGCCGCGTGCTCGCAGGTGATGCTGCTCGTGGGCACAAACGCCTCGGGCCTCTACCACCCATACTGGGAGGAGAATCTGCGCCTGGCGGTGTACCTGCAGGACGCGGTGAATGCCGCGCACCCGACGCTCATGCGGCCGATCACGCTCGTCAACGAGCGCTACAACCAGCACCTCACGCGCGGGTCGCTCATCATCGAGGTCGGCAGCAGCGGCAACACGCTGCAGGAGGCCACACGCGCCGTGCGCCTGTTCGGCGAGAGCGCGGGGCCGGCGCTCGCCCGGCTCGTGCAGTGACCGGACCCGACACGGTGCGACATATTATAATAGGTATAAAACCGCCCCCGGCGGGCGAGAATCTCCGCAGACGGAGCTTCCGGCCAAAGGGGGTGGTTTCATGCAGGTACGCAATTACATGACGGGCGCTGCCACCGTGACGCATCCGGACGAGCCGGTCGTCGCCGCCGCGCGGCTGATGCGCATGCGCGGCATCGGCGCGCTGCCCGTGTGCGAGGACGACGGCACGCTCGCCGGGATGCTCACCGACCGCGACATCGTGGTGCGCTGCGTCTCGTCCGGGGGCGACCCGGGCGCCGTGACCGTGCGCAGCATCATGTCGCGCGACCCCGTGACGGTCGAGGCCGGCGCGGACATCCGCCGCGCGATGGAGACCATGCGCGCAGCGCAGGTGCGCCGCCTGCCCGTGACCGAGGGCGGCAAGCTCGCGGGCATTCTCTCGATCGACGACATTGCCCGCTCGGGCAAGTGGGACATGGAGTGCGCGCAGGCGCTGTGCGGCATCACGGCCAACGTCTGCCGGAGATAAGGCGGCACACCGCGTGACCAACGCGCACCCCAAGCCTTCTCCTTGCGGAGAAGGTGCCGGGCAGCGCGAGGCGGATGAGGTGTTTCCTGACGTCACGCACTATGGTAATTCCGTTTCTGCACCGCTCGACCGGCGCCACGGCGGAAGAGGCAAAAGTGTATCGGCCACCTCCAGCGCCGCCGGTATTGCACGCCTGCCGCGCTTATGCGCAAGTTTACGCCTCCCCTCCGGCCGCGCGGACACCGCGCGGCCGATCATTTTGCGCACAAATGCCGAAACAGAGCGCGGAAAATGCAGCAGATTGTACAATTTTGAGAATCATTCGCAAAAAGGACTTTACAAATGTGAATCTCTGTGGTATCTTCATATCAGTAATAATTCTTGTTACTGATTTGCAAGGAGGTGCTTCGATTGCCCACACGCAAAAACAGCAAAAAGCGGCAGGTCATCCTCGAAGCCCTCGCAGCGACGACCGCCCACCCCACCGCGCAGGAGCTGTATCAGCAGCTCAAGCCGGACTATCCCGACCTGAGCCTTGGCACGGTGTACCGGAACCTGAGCCTCTTCGCCGAAGAGGGCGACGCGATGAGCGTCGGCGTGTTCCGCGGGCAGGAGCGGTTCGACGCCCGCACGGAGCCCCACGCACACCTGCACTGTGCGCAGTGCGGCCGCGTCATCGACGTGCCGCTGCCCGGTGAGCCGGAGACGCAGCTGTGTGCCCTCGCCCAGAGCGTGACGGACGCGCAGGTGCTCGAGTGTAGCATCACGTTCACGGGGCTGTGCAAGACTTGTCAGCAAGCGGACAAGGGATCCGCTTCCGAATAAAACAACCAACAATCGAAATCAAAAAAACATCAGGAGGAATCTTACAATGAAAAAATGGGTTTGCAGTGTCTGTGGTTACGTTTACGAAGGCGAGCAGCCGCCGGTCGAGTGCCCGGTGTGCCATGTTGACGGCTCCAAGTTCATCGAGCAGAAGGCTGAGAAGTCCTGGGCTGCCGAGCATGTCGTCGGCGTGGGCAAAGCGTTCGGTTCCGATGTTCCGGCCGACGTGCAGAAGGAGATCGTCGACGGTCTGAGAGCCAACTTCGAGGGCGAGTGCTCCGAGGTCGGCATGTATCTGGCCATGGCGCGCGTGGCGCACCGCGAGGGCTATCCGGAGATCGGCCTGTACTGGGAGAAGGCCGCGCACGAGGAAGCCGAGCACGCCGCGAAGTTCGCCGAGCTTCTCGGTGAGGTCATCACCGACAGCACGAAGAAGAACCTCGAGATGCGCGTTGACGCCGAGAACGGCGCGACCGACGGCAAGTTCCAGCTCGCAAAGCTGGCCAAGCAGTACAATCTCGACGCGATCCATGACACCGTGCACGAGATGGCCCGCGACGAAGCCCGCCACGGCAAGGCCTTCGAGGGTCTGCTCAAGCGCTACTTCGGTGAGTAATCACTGCAACGGGAGACACAGCCATGAAATACGTCTGTGATATCTGCGGCTACGTCTACGACCCCGCAGCCGGCGACCCCGACAACGGCGTCGCCCCCGGCACGCCTTGGGAAGCCGTCCCCGAAGATTGGGTCTGCCCGCTGTGCGGCGTCGGCAAAGACCAGTTCAGTCCCAAAGCATAACGTGAAAACGAACAGAGGAAGCCGGGTGGCCGGCTTCCTCTGTTTTGCTTTTGCACGGGCGGATATGTATCCCGTTGGGAAATTGACAACTGCCGCAGGAAATGTTACACTATGCTTGTCCCATGACAGAAAATGCGGCCGCTGCGGCGGCGAAAGAGGGGGAAACACCATGAAATATTGCGCTCAGTGCGGTGCGCAGCTGGTCGATGAGGCCGTCGTCTGCCCGAAGTGCGGCTGCGCCGTGGCGCCGACGAAGACCGTCGACCCGAACGCCAGCCCGAAATCGCGCCTGATCACGCTGCTGCTGTGCATCTTCGTCGGCGGGCTCGGCATCCACCGCTTCTACGTCGGCAAGATCGGCACGGGCGTGCTCTGGCTGCTCACGGCCGGGTGCTTCGGCATCGGCGCGCTGGTCGACCTGATCATGATCGCCTGCGGCACATTCACCGACAGCGACGGAAAACCGGTCACCGACTGGCAGACCTGAACACTGCACAAAAAAATTGCTCCCCGGCCGGATGGCCGGGGAGCTTTTGCACGTTTTACGGGTCGATCTCGATGATATAGCCGATCTTGCCGCTGTAGAACTGCGGGTAGCGGCCGGCGGGGTCGCCGATGCAGTCGTTATAATACCAGCCGCTGGACGTTCTCGTGATGAGCACGTAATCCTCGGCGGCGCCGTTGGTATCGTGCACGGACGGCTCGCCGGACGCCCAGTTGTAGACCGGGTCGACGTTGTCCCTGACCCAGGCGAGCTCGCCGCTGTCGGTGCGGTGCAGGCCGATCCAGACATAGGTCAGGCCGGACTCGTCGGCCAGCTGGGCGACGCGCGTCCACTTCTCGGCGCTGTCGATCACGACGAGGTGGCCGCCCTTGGCCTCGGCCGCCGCTTCGGCGTCCGCCCAGGAGACGTCCGCCGTGACGACTTCATACGTCGGCTCCGGCTTCGGCGTCGGGGTGGGCGTGGGCGTCTCGGTCGGCGCGGGTGTGGCAACGGAGACGGTCGGCGTCGGCGTGGTCTGCGCGGTGGTGGGCGTGCCGAACACGCCGAGCGAGCGCAGCAGCAGCACGGCCAGCACGGCCGCGCAGATGATGAGCACGGTCAGCAGAATGCCCGCCTTGTGCGACTGGCGCTGCTCGGCCGGCTCGCGCTTTTTCGGGGCGGGACGGTAGGCCTCCGGCTTTTTCACCGGCGGCTTTTCCGGTTTGCGCTCCGGCCGGGGCTGCGGCTTGGCCGGGGCCTCCGGCCGGGCAGGCTGCTTTTCGGGGCGGAATTTATTCGGCAGCGGCTGCGGTTCGGGCTTGCGCTCGGGCTGCGGTTCCGGCTCGGTGACCGGGGCTTCCTCGGGCTTTGCTTCCGGTTCGGCAGCCAGGGTTTCCTCGGGCTTTGCTTCCGGTTCGGCAGCCGGGGTTTCCTCCGGCTTCGCTTCCGGTTCGTCGGCCGGGGCCTGCTCAGGCTCTGCGGTCGCTTCCGGCTCAGGCCCGGCCTCCGGCTCAATGACCGGGGCTTCCTCCGCCTCGGTCTTCAGCTCAAACTTCAGGTCAGGCTCAGCTTCCGCTTCGGGCTCGGCCGCGATCTCCGGCTCAGCCTCCGGCACAGGCGCGGCGGCCTCCTCGGTGAGGATGGCGAGCATCATGCGCTCGACCTCGCTGAGCTCCTGCTCCGGCTTATGGAACATCTCCTGCGCGGTCGGCACATTGCGGCGCTGCTCGGCGTCATACTGCTCGAGCGCGGCGCACAGCTCCGCCGGCGTGGCGTAGCGGTCGTCCGGCTTGCACTGCGCGGCGCGCGCGATGATCTCCGCAAGGCCGCGGCCGGCCTTGCGCGCCGGGGGCAGCGGTTCGCCGTTCATGCGGCGGCGCAGCGCCTCGGCATGGTCCTCGGGCAGCGGCGCACGGTCGTCCGGGTAAAACGGCAGACGGCCGCCCGACACGCCCGCATACAGCAGCAGGCCGAGCGAATACACATCGGCCGAGGCGTCGCGCGTGCCGCTCCAGAACACCTCGGGCGCCATGAACTCCAGCTCCTCGGTCGTCCAGTCCTTCGTGTCCGTGCGGGCGGGCGCACCGAGACCGACCGTACCGTCTGCGGCGCGGCTGATGTTGTCCGGGCGGATGCCGCCGTGATATGTCCCACGCTCCGTCAGGATGCGGCACAGCGCCTCGGCCAGCGCGGTCAGCTCCGCGCGCGAGAGCGTCTGCAGCCGATCACCGAGCAGGCAGGCAGGATCCAATGCGTGTTTGTCCATGTGATACGCACCTCTTTATGTCCGTGTTGGCATGTTTACATAACTTTATAAGATAAATAGTAACACACTTATGCCGTCAAGTCAATTCAATCTGACGCGCCGGGCGCGGGTTTGTTCCGCCCGAGGCGGCCGAACCAGCCAAAGGTCATCGGCCAGATGCCGGCGGCGAAGACGACCATGAGCGCATAGCGGATGAGGTTTGCGATGTTGTGCCCGCCGCACAGCGCGAGCAGCGGCGCCTTGAGCACGGCGCGCAGCCCGATCGTGATGGCGAGACCGAGCACGGCCTTGAGCACCTGCGCCCACCAGACGGCGCGCACGTCAAAGTGCACGTACCGCCGGTCGAGCCAGTAGGCAAACGTCATGCCCAGCACCGCGCCGAGCAGCGTGTAGGCGTTCTTGCGGCCGGAGGCGAGGTTGGCGGCGTCCACGTCCGCGGGAAACGGCCAGAGCTCGGCAAAGAGCAGGTACGCAAGGCCCAGCGCGGCCATGGCGCCGAAGAGCCAGTAGAGCCGGTTGGGATGGCTGTCAATGTCGCGAAAGAGCGGGTAGAGCGCGAACACCAGCACGAGCCCGATGCCGAACGACACGCCGACATCCAGCGGCGTGTGCACGCCGAGGTACATGCGCGAAAACGCCGTGAGCACGATCACCACGGCGCAGACCACGCGCAGCCACGTCCGCTTGGTCCAGCGGCCGAGGCAGCCGAAGGAGGCAAAGACGTTCTGCGTGTGCCCGCTCGGGAACGAGTAGCCGGTGGCCTCGGCCCGGGCGCTCTCGACGATCTGAAAATTCGGGTCCTTCACCCATGGGCGCGGGATGCGGAACACCAGCTTGAGAAACTGGTTGACGATCGTGCCGACGAAGCCGACCGTGAGCATATAGTACCCGCAGGACTTGCTCACACACCAGAACACGACGATGGCGACGGCCATGAACACGATCTCGCCGCCGCAGTTGGTGAGCGCGCCGAGCACCGTGTCCAAAAACGGTGTGCGCAGCTTTGCCAATGCATAAAGTAACTGCATGAAACGGTTCTCCCCTCTGTGTCTGTCTGCCGCCATTATAGCAAAGCGCGCCGCCGGATTCAACCGCAAAGGAAATTGACAGCGGCGGATGACGATGGTAGGATAAGGGCAGAATATATCAAAATGGAGGCATGTCCCATGGACATCGAAAAAACCATCCGCGCGCTGACCGGCCGCGGCTTCGCCGTGCGGCACTTCGCCACGGCGGGCGAGGCGGCGGACTATCTCGACGGCGCGATCGACGGCACCACCGTCGGCATCGGCGGCAGCAAGACCATCGACCAGCTCGGCCTGTACGACCGGCTGGTAGAGCACAACACCGTCTGGTGGCACTGGCGCAAGCCGGGGTTTGACACGCTCGACCACGCGCTGACCGCACCCGTGTACCTCAGCAGCGCCAACGCCATTACGGAGGACGGCCAGATCCTCAACATCGACGGCCGCGGCAACCGCCTCGCCGCCATGGTCTACGGCATCGGCAAGACGGTGTACATCGTCGCGGGCACGAACAAGATCTGCCCGGACTTTGACGGCGCGCTCTCGCGCGCACGCAACACCGCCGCCGTGCAGAACATGCAGCGCTTTGACGGCGACCAGCCGTGCCACACGGCCGGCCGCTGCCTCGACTGCCGCAGCAAGAGCCGCGGCTGCAACGCACTGCTCGTGCTCTGGGGACAGATGATGGACATGGCCAAGGTCGAGGTCGTGCTCATCGACGAGCCGCTCGGCCTGTAAGGAGGCACACTCATGAAAGTTTTCAAGCGCATCAAGTGGAGCTATGTCGTGCTCAGCGCGATGTTTTTGCTGCTCGGCATCTATCTCGTCGTGAATCCCGAGACGTCGCTCATCATGATCTGCCGCATCCTCGGCGCTGCCATGGCCGTGTTCGGCGTGATGAAGATCGTACTCTATTTCATCCACGAAGTCGAGGGCGTGGCCATCCGGTTCGACTTTGCCGTCGGCCTGTTCTGCATCATCCTCGGCGTGCTCATGCTCTGGCGCGCGCCGGCGCTGACGGACATCCTCTCGGTCGTGATCGGCCTGCTCGTGCTCGTCGACAGCGTGTTCAAGCTGCAGGTCGCCGTCGATTCGCGGCGCATGGGCGCGCACTCGTGGTGGGTCACGCTCGTGTGCACGGTCGTGTGCCTGGTGCTCGGCATCCTGCTGGTGTTCAATCCCTTTGACGGCAAGCAGGTGCTCACGATCATGATGGGCGTGTCGCTCATCGTCGACGGCGTGCAGAACCTGTGCACCGTCGTGTATGCCGCCGTCTTTGTCAAGGACGTGAAGGCCGCCGTGCACGACTTTGTGGACGAAGCCACCGCCGTCGAGACGACCGGCGAGGTCATCGGCGAGGACGACGCCGGGGCCAGGCCAGACGAAGGGCCGAAGGCACCGTGAAACGTTAAATTCTGCTCATTTTTGCCGGACGTGGGAATTTCTCCGCGCCCGGCTCTTTACTTTTTTGTCACTTTGGTGTAAAAAAGAAAGGAAAATGTATGCGAATCGAAGAAGTAAGGGGGGAGCTTCCGATGCTGGAGCAGAATTTTCAGAGCGTGTACGAGAAGTTTAAGCTGCAATTTTTTCGCCGCCTGTTTTCGCAGGTGCGCGAGCGCGAGGGCTCACTGAGCGCGATGGAGGCGTTCTCCGTCGAGGTCATCCACGAGCTCGACGCGCCGACCATCGGTCAGTTTGCGGATTTTCTCGGCATCTCGCAGTCCAATGCGACCTACAAGGTCAACAGTCTCATCCGCAAGGGCTACATCGTCAAGGAGAACTCCGACACCGACCGGCGCGAATACCACCTGAAGCTGTCGGACAAGTTCTACTGCTACAACGGCCTCATGCAGAGCTACATCGACACGGTGATGGCGCGCATCCACGAGCGGTTCACGCCCGAGGAGCTGGCGACGTTCGAACACGTGCTGGCCGTCATGAGCGACGAGCTGATGCCCGAGTGCGACGTGCCGAAAAAGTGACCACACGCCCGAAAAACCGGCGGCAGCCAAATTGGCTGCCGCCGGTTTTTGCTTGCGGGGGGCAGCCCATCCCAAAGTGCCCGAGGGGAAAAGCCCGCCTCGTATGAGATACAGCCTTCGCCCTCTGGCGATGCCTCCCCTGTGTAAGGGGAGGTGGCGCGGCGGTACGCCGCGACGGATGAGGTGTCGTTGGACGTGCGGTGCAAGATCGGTGCCGCTGGAGGAACCCATGACCTTTCCACCTCATCCGCCTCGCTGTGCGCTGCCTTCTCCTCAAGGAGAAGGCAGCGCACGCTCCAACCACTCCGGGAAGAGGAAGGCCTGGTGCATATCCGGCACGCAGGGCATGTCACTCCCCTCCCCTCCGTTTTCTTGTATTTGCGGGCAAAGTGTGGTTTAATAAGGAAAGAAACGATAGAAACGGAGCATCGCCATGACGATCGCAGTCATCGGCGCGGGCGCGTCCGGCATGATGGCCGCGCTGACCGCCGCCGAGCAGGAATACATCGTCGGCATGCTGCTGTTCTGGATGCAGCGCGAAATGACCTCGCCTCTGCCCGGAAGCAGGCGGTGACGGCTGTTTTTGTGCAAAGTGTAGAAAAACAGCGCTGTTTTTTGGCAGGTCCACCGTCGATTTGTGCTTGCAAACGGATTTTTATTCTGTTACAATAAAAACAACAAGTAGATAGCAGGCATTTCCAGAAGGGCAGCGTCCCTTCGACTTTTAATGGATTGTTACCGCTTCGGCGGGCAAAACCAGATTTCTCGCACCAGTCTTTGCAGTAAGACGGTATATAGGCGATGAAATTTGGTTTTTTTTATTTTTTTCGCATGTTTTATCTGCTCAACCGACATACTATGTGGACGACAGTCCAATGCAGAAAGAGTGTGAATGTATCATGTTTGGCAAGCTGAAAAACCTGTTTTCCCAGCCCGGCATCACGATCGCCTCTCCGGTCTCCGGAACGGTCGTGCCGCTGACGGAGGTTCCCGATCCGACCTTTGCGCAGGGCATCCTCGGTCCCGGAGCCGCTGTCCAGCCGAGCGAGGGACGAATTGTTGCCCCGGCGAACGGTACGGTCGACATGATGTTCGATACCGGACACGCGGTCTCCATGACCACGTCGGAGGGCGCTGAGCTGCTCATCCATGTCGGCATCGACACGGTCAGCCTCAAGGGACAGCACTACACCGCAAAATGCAAATCGGGCGACACCGTCCGCAAGGGCGATACGCTGATCGAATCCGCGCTGGACCTCGATGCGAACGAGACCGAGCTGCTCGGTCACACGATTGCCGAGCTGGAAAGTGAGACGGGTCTGGACCGCGAGGCAGCGCTGGCGGATATGCGGTTCAACTTTATTGAACGACTCTGCGACAAAACCGTTGTGCGCCCCGGCGAAAGCCGTGAGCACAAGCGCAGTGTGGCCATTGACCGCATCCTGACCGGCAAATACACCGCCCTGCCCTGCTTTATCGGCATTATGGCGCTGGTATTCTGGCTGACGTTCGGTGTCATCGGCGCGGGCCTGTCCGACCTGCTGACACTGGGCATTGACGCGCTCACCAACCTGACCGACCACGCACTGACGGTCTACGGCATCAACCCTGTTGTGCACAGCCTTGTTATTGACGGCATCTTTGCGGGCGTGGGCAGCGTGCTGAGCTTCCTGCCGACCATTGTCACGCTGTTCTTCTTCCTGTCGATTCTGGAGGACACCGGCTATATGGCGCGTGTGGCCTTCGTCATGGATCAGCTGCTGCGCCGCATCGGACTTTCGGGCCGCAGCTTTGTGCCCATGCTCATCGGCTTCGGCTGCTCGGTACCCGCCATCATGGCCACCCGCACGTTGTCCAGTGACCGTGACCGCAAAATGACGATCCTGCTCACCCCGTTCATGAGCTGCTCGGCCAAGCTGCCGATCTACGCCCTGTTCACGACGGCGTTCTTCCCCCGGCAGTGGCGTGCCGTCGTGATGATCGGGTTGTACATCACGGGCATCCTGTGCGGCATCCTGTACGCGATCCTGCTGAAATTCACCAAGTACAAGGGCGAGCCTGTCCCCTTCGTCATGGAGCTGCCCAACTACCGTTTTCCCTCGGCGCGCAGTGTCTGCCAGTTGATTTGGGAGAAAGCCCGTGACTTTTTGCAGAAGGCCTTCACCATTATCTTTGTGGCAACGGTGCTGATCTGGTTCCTGCAGACCTTTGACATGCGCCTGAACGTGGCCGCTTCGGCGGACAAGAGCCTGCTGGCGGCCATCGGCAGTTTTATTGCTCCCCTGTTCAGGCCGCTGGGCTTTGGCGACTGGCGCGTTTCCACCGCGCTGATCACCGGCTTTACGGCCAAGGAGAGCGTTGTCTCTACGCTGACGGTCCTTCTGGGCGGGGACACCGCTGCACTGACCACGCTGTTTACCCCGTTCACGGGCATCGTGTTTCTGGTGTTTACCCTGCTGTACACGCCCTGCGTGGCCGCGATTGCTGCCGTCAAGCGTGAGCTGGGCAGTGCCCGCGCCGCAGCAGGCGTCGTTTTGATGCAATGCGGTATTGCATGGATCGTGGCATTTGTGGTACACTGTGTAGGAACGGTGTTCGGCCTGGTGTGAACCGCGCCGGAAAGCACCCCTACAGATACGTATGAGGTAGTATACGATATGGCAAGTGTTATCATTGTTGTGATTATTTTTGTGCTGCTGGCGCTGGCAATCCTGTTCATCTGCCAGAACGGCGGCTGGCAGGGCGGCTGCGGCGG
>ERZ780195.1101-NODE-1101-length-23783-cov-3.173972_pt1 | contig 23783 bp, 27 predicted proteins | sample MGYA00511017_ERZ780195 | MGnify/ENA primary metagenome ERZ780195 (study PRJEB29588, sample SAMEA2159974) | human gut metagenome | biome: human gut; feature: human-associated habitat; material: faeces | place: Denmark | collected 2008/2010 ...
TCAGCCCGGGTCATGCCCCAAGGGGGCTAGTGCAAACCACCGGCACGGCCGGTGGGTATGATTTTGTTATATGCGTCAGGCCTTGTTCAGCTTGCATAGACGGTTGCGCTCGGCGAGCACGAGACTCGTCTTGCGGCAGAGACGGGAGATATCCTCACTCTGATTTTCTGCGACCGCGCGCTGAAGCTCGTCAATGCAGCAGCGAAGCTCATCCTCAAGACTTACACGCGAGAAGAACACGCGCCTCCCCTGCTCGCTGAGCTGATAATATATCTCCTGTGCAAGCACGCTGTCGCGCGTGCGCTCGCCGTTCGCGCCAAGCTCCTTATAGCTTATAAACACGTCATAAGGCTCGGTGCTCTGCGAGGTGGCGAGGATGCCGCGCTGCACCTCCGCGATTTTTGCCGCGTCCTTCTAATACTGGCGGCGGGTGATGCCGTCGGAATGCTCAAGCGCGGCGAGATAGTCCACGTCCTCAAGGAAGCTGTCAAAGCTGGCGCGGTGGCAGGTCGGCAGCCATTCATAGGTCGCGGGGTCTTCAACGTAATCGATGCCAAAGCGGCACAGCGCGCAGCACCAGTGCGCCTCCGCGCCCGTGTCGTCCTCCGCGACGATGCGCTCGTACACGCCAAGGGCCTTATCAAACTCGCCCGCGCGGCGGAAATGATTGCCGCGGTTGAACGCTGCGGCGCGCTGTTCGTCGCTCACCTTGGGCAGAGTCATCGTACTGCCGCAGTATTCGCAGGTTCCGAAGGTCTTGTCGGCGGATATCTCCATGTCGCCGCCGCACATCTTGCATTTGATGATTGCCACTGTCTCTTCCTCCCGATTTATTTATCTATGATCTTAATATGCTTTAGCGCGAATTCGAGACCGAGCGACATAAGCTCATTGCGGGTGCGGCCCGTCTCCGCCGCGATTTTATCTATATCGGCAAGCATTGCCTTCGTAATGCGCAGGGAAATCACCGTTGACTTTCCGGAGTATTTCTTGGGGATTATTTCTAATTTCGGATCGGTCATAGCAATCTTACCTCCTATTTACAAATGACACTACATTTGTATCACGTTTTCAAGAAGTATTCACCATCTTTTTGACAAAATTCCAGAAATTAACTGAAACCCGCCCGCCGCAGTCAATGCCCGCAGTGCTGCTTTGTGCGCTTTGCCCGAATGGGCGGCGGCTCGTAATGGCTCAGAGCAAGAAAAAACACCTGATCAGTGAATCAGGTGTTTTTTCTGCGTCACGCGTATTTCCCGCGGACGGCGTTGCTTATCATGAACAGTGCGCGCAGCAGGCGGCGGCGCTTCGTGATGAGCAGGCGGTATATCAGCCGCTCCCTGCGGCTGAGGGTGGACATGTATTTGTTGTGCGCGTAATCGGGATAGTCGGCGGTGAGCGAATCGAGCAGCTTGTCAAGCAGCTCATCGCTGCAGTCCGCGGTCACGACGCGCAGCGACGAGGCGAGAAGAATGTGCTTGAGCGCCAGAAATTCGAGCTGTTCGCGGTACTCATCATAGGAGCCGATGACTTTGAAATACTCCACAACATCGTCCATCGCGTCGATAATCTCAATGTTGCGGTCGGACTTTTTCGCGTTCGTTATGGAACCTGCGCGCTGGAGATAGTTATACCAGCTCCGGCTCACATATTTTATGCGCTTCGCGGCGGTGTAGAGCTTCGTCGTCGTGCGCAGATCCTCGAACCACGCGCGGTCGGGGTAGCGTATACCGGTGGCGGCGAAAAGCTCACGCCGGTATATCTTGTTCCACGCGGCGGGCAGCTCGAACAAAAGCTCCGGATACTCATTCAGCGAGAACACGCTGCCGTCGGGACGGGCGGTTCCGGGCATTTTCTTCAGCACCTTTCCGCTCTCGTTGACGGAGAGTATATCGAAAATGCAGATATCAAAGCTACCGTCCAGCGCGGCTAGTATGGAACCGAGCGCGTCGGGGGAGAGGTAGTCGTCGCTGTCCACAAAGAGCAGGTAGTCTCCCATGGCTGCGTCAATGCCTGTGTTGCGTGCATGGCCAAGTCCGCCGTTCGGCGTGGTGATGATGCGGATGAGCGCGGGATAGCGCGCGGCGTAATCGGCGAGAATGGCCGGCGAGCCGTCGGTAGAGCCGTCGTTGACAAGGATGATCTCGTAGCCGCCGTCGCCGCAGATGAGCGAGTCAATGCACTTAGGCAGGTGTTTTTCAACGTTATATACGGGTACGATTATGCTGAGCTTCAACATATGAACGCCCTCCTTTGGAATAAATACATTCTACCATCGGAGCACGAGCTTTTCAACATAAACCGCTCGGAGAATTTATGTTGCCAATAGGCGGCAAAATGGTGTATAATATATATTCAGTATAATCAGCTGACGGCAGCGGCGTATAGTCCGCGCGGCCTGATGGCTGATGGTAAATCCTGTAAAGGAGACTAGCCATGGGAAGCAAGAATAAAAGAAAGAATATGACGGAGGCCGTTACCGACACCCGTAAGGATACATACGACTGGATACAGTGCCTTATCAGCGCGCTGATAATCTGCGTGCTGCTGTTTGTGTTCGTGATCCGCGTCGTCGATGTGCGCGGTACATCCATGTGGCCGACGCTTCAGAACGGCGACAAGATGCTGGTGTCCGATCTGTTCTATAAGCCGAAGCAGGGCGACATCGTCGTTTTCAAGAAGGACGAGTACGATCCCGACAAGGCGCTGGTCAAGCGCGTGATCGCGGTCGAGGGGCAGGAGGTCAATATTGACTTCGCAAACGGCCTTGTATATGTGGACGGCGAGGTCATCGAAGAGGCGTATATAAACGAGGCGACGCAGAAGAAGCTCGACTTCATCGGCCCGCAGACCGTGCCCGAGGGCTGCGTGTTCGTCATGGGCGATAACCGCAACGCCTCCACCGACAGCCGCGACAAGCGCATCGGCATGGTTGACGAGCGGCTCATAATCGGCAAGGTGTATATGGTCATCTACCCGCTGAGCGAGTTTGGAGTTGCCAAATGACGCAGAACAACGGCTTTGAAAAAATGAATATCCAGTGGTTCCCCGGCCACATGACCAAGGCACAGCGCATGATAGAGGAAAACCTCGCCATGGTGGACGCGGTGTGCGAGATACTGGACGCGCGCATCCCGTATTCGAGCCGCAATCCGGATATAGACCGGCTGGCGGGTGATAAGCCGCGCCTTATTATACTCAACCGCGTTGATCTTGCAGACCCGCAGATGACCGCGCGCTGGAGAAAGTATTTTGAATCGCGCGGACTTGCGATCCTGGAGACCGACGCGAAAAGCGGCAAGGGCGTTGGAAGCTTTGCGCCCGCGGTGAGACGGCTGCTGAAGGACAAGCTCGCGGCGTATGAAGCCAAGGGGCAGGTCGGCCGCCCGCTGCGCGTGATGATCCTCGGCATTCCGAACGTCGGGAAATCGACCTTTATCAACAGGGTCGCCGGCCGCAAGGCGGCGATAGCGGGGGACAAGCCCGGCGTCACGCGCGGCAAGCAGTGGATAAATATCGATCAGGGGCTCGACCTGCTGGACACTCCGGGCATACTCTGGCCGAAGTTTGACAGCCAGGAGGTCGGCGAGATGCTGGCCATCACGAACGCGATAAAGGCGGACGTGCTGGATAAAGAGACGCTCGGCGCAAACTTCATGCTGCGCCTGCGTGAGCTGTACCCGAAGGCGATAGAGGAGCGCTATAAGTTCGTGCCCGATCCGGATATGAACGGCTTTGAGCTGCTGGAGCAGGCGGCGAAGAAGCGCGGCTTCCTCGTCTCGCGCGGGGAGTATGATATAGAGCGCATGGCGAACACGCTGCTCGGCGAATACCATGACGGCAAGCTTGGCCGTCTGACACTGGAGGCTCCGCCTGATGCTTGAACTCTGGGCGCTTGAAAACGAGATATATGACGGCGGCGTCCGCAGCATATGCGGAGTGGACGAGGCCGGGCGCGGCCCGCTGGCAGGGGCCGGTGTGCGCCGCGGCGGTCGTCCTGCCGCGCGGAGCTGTGATAGAAGGACTGAACGACTCAAAGAAGCTCAGCGAGAAGCGCCGTGAGGCGCTGTTCGACGAGATATGCGACAAGGCGCTGGAGTATAGTATAGCGTTCGCATCGGTCGAGGAGATCGAGAAGCTGAACATCCTGAACGCGACCTTTCTGGCCATGAACCGCGCTATATCCGGCCTCGGTACAGCGCCGGAGCTTGCGCTGATCGACGGCAATCAGACCCGCGGGATAGACTTCCCATGCAGGAGCGTTGTCGGCGGGGACGGGAAGGGCGCCGATATCGCCGCCGCGTCGATACTGGCGAAGGTCAGCCGTGACCGCGTGATGCGGGAGATGGACAGGCTCTATCCCGGATACGGCTTTGCCGTGCATAAGGGCTACGGCACGAAGCAGCATTACGCCGCCATCCGCGAGCTGGGCGCCACACCGATACACCGCATGAGCTTCCTGCGGAAGATGCACTGATGGCAGGCCGCGAGCTTGGAAGCTGGGGCGAGGAGCGCGCCGCGCAGTATCTTCGCCGCAGGGGTTATAAAATTCTGGCGCGGAATTACAGCTGCCGCGGCGGGGAGATAGACGTCATCGCCTCGCGCGGAAAATATGTAGCGTTCGTGGAGGTGAAGCTGCGCAAAAGCGCGGCCTTTGCCGAGGCGCGGGAATTCGTGACGCGCGCCAAACAGCAGCGGATAATTATGACGGCGGAGCTGTGGCTCGGCGAGACGGGCTGTGAGCTTCAGCCGCGGTTTGACGTAGTGGAGATATACGCGCCAGACGGCGAGTCGGGGCGGATAAGCATCGAGCATATAGCGGACGCCTTTCGATGCGATTAAAAAATTGCGAAACCGGCGCAGAGCCAATTCCGCAATTTCTTTCTTATTGGACGGAACGATACTTTCTCAAGCCGTGCTCCGCACTGCCTGCGATACTCGGTAGGTTCTCGCACCGCAGTCTATAACGATGCCCGAACCGAAACCTTCCTCCTATCTAAGCCGCATTAAAAAATCAGCAGCAGCCGCGGGGACAGAAGGTGGAGCAGTAGGTCTCGCCCTTGGTGTTGGCTTTCTCGTTCTGGACGCTGATCTTGCTTGCGGAGCAGCGGCAGTCGATGGTGTTGTACTTGCAGTTGGTCACGTCACAGCCGACGCCGGGAATGACGTCGTTACGGGTCTTATCGTTCATATTGTGCCTCCGATAAAAATATTTGGCTTCAGCCGAATATATTATCTGCGGAGGCGCGGCAAATAATACGGAGCGGAATTTTTGAAAATATGTCATTATACGCAATAGGGGATACGCATTTGTCCCTCGGCGCGTCGAAGCCGATGGATATCTTCGGCCCGAAATGGGAAAATCACGCCGAAAAGCTCCGTGAGGGCTTTTCAAAGCTGACGGCGGACGACGTCTGCGTCATCTGCGGCGATATAAGCTGGGGCATGGGCATAGAGCAGTGCCGCGAGGACTTTCTGTTTATCGACGCGCTGCCCGGCAAAAAGATAATTCTAAAAGGAAATCACGATTATTGGTGGTCAACGGCGGCAAAGGCGAAAAAATTCTTCGCCGAATGCGGCATCACGAGCATCGAGATACTGTATAACAACGCCTTTCAGTACGGCGAATACAGTCTCTGCGGCACGCGCGGCTGGTTCTACGAAGAGGAGAAAGGCGGGGAGCACGATAAAAAAATAATGCTCCGCGAGGTCGGGCGGCTCGAAGCGTCGCTGAAGGCCGCGACGACGGAGAAAAAGCTTGTTTTTTTGCACTACCCGCCGATCTTTCAGAAATATGAATGTCCTGAAATCCTCAGATTGCTCAAAGAGCATGAGGTCAGACTCTGCTGCTATGGACATATCCACGGCAAGGGCTGCAACGCTGCCTTCAACGGCTGGCGCGGCGGGACGGAATATAAGCTCGTCTCCGCAGACTGGGTGGATTTCACGCCGGTAAAGATAATAGAATGAAAAGAAGTCCTGATTTTATCAGGACTTCTTGCTTTTGCGCGTATCGAAAAGCTTCCACACCGCGTATCCGAGCGCGGAGCCGATGAGATTCAGTATCAGATCGTCAATATCGCAGCTGCCGCGCAGCGTGACGAGCTGGAGCAGCTCTATGCAGACGATGACCGCGGCGGCGGTGAGGAGGAAGCGCCAGAATCTGCGCTGCCTGTCAAAAAGACATGGCAGGAAAAAGCCGAATGGGATGAACGCGGCTACGTTGCCGCCGAGATTCAGATGCGCATACCGCAGCATGTGCGGGTTCGGGTTGTGCTTTATCACGTATACGAAGCGGCGCACCGTATCGAGAGGGACGAGGTTCAGGTTCATTTTAAGCTGCTCGATGTAGCCGCCGCCGACGTAGCGGCTGCTGCGGGCAAACAGAAGCAGCAGCATCGCCGCGCAGTATATTATAAAAAGAATGAAAAGCGCGCGCCGCGCTTTGCCTGACTTTGGTTTCATGGGTGTCTCCTTAGTAGTCGCTGGGCTGCATTATAGCACATTGCCGCCCGCTTTTCAATAAATGCGGGTCGAAACCCGCCGGTGAACACGGCGCTCGCTCAATAATGGGAAAATCGAACGGAAATTTAATAATTTGTCATTGATTTTACAGGCAATATCTGATATCATGTTAAGGCTTGTGTTATGCACATATAGAGGAGGAAATCTAAATGATTGTCAAGAACGTAGAGAAAAAAGAAGATAACACCCTTACTTTTCAGGTCGAGTCCGACGCAGCCGAGTTTGAAGCTGCCGTCAACGCCGCATATCTGAAGAATAAGCACAGCATAAATATCCCCGGTTTCCGCAAGGGCAAGGCTCCCCGCGCAGTCGTCGAAGGCATGTACGGCGCAGAGGTGTTCTATCAGGACGCTATGGACGAGCTGGCTCCCAAGGCTTTCGAGCAGGGCGTGACCGAGAACGACGTCAAGTTCGTCGGCACCCCCTCCATCGTTGACGTCAACGTCACCGATGACAAGACCGTCGCCTACACCTTCTCCGTCACCCTCTACCCCGAGGTCACTCTCGGCCAGTACAAGGGCCTGAGCGCCGAGCGCTACCCCGCAGAGGTAGACGAGGACGAGATCGGCTACGAGCTCGAAGCTGCCCGCAAGCGCAACTCCCGCAAGGTAGACGTTGAGCGCGAGGCTCAGATGGGTGATGTCGCCAACATCGACTTCGACGGTTATCTCAACGGCGAGCGTTTCGACGGCGGCAAGGCCGAGGCATATGACCTTGAGCTTGGCTCCGGCTCCTTCGTCCCTGGCTTCGAGGAACAGATTGTCGGCATGAACATCGGCGACGAGAAGGACATCGACATCACCTTCCCCGAAAACTACGCTCCCGAGCTCGCCGGCAAGGCCGTCGTGTTCAAGATCAAGCTCAACAACCTCTCCGTCAACGAGCTGCCTGAACTGGACGACGAGTTTGCAAAGGACAACGGCTTCGACACTCTCGACGAGTACAAGGCCGACGTCAAGGCAGACCTTGAGAAGCGCAAGACCGAGCAGCGCGACGGCGAGGTCCGCGCAGACCTCATGCACAAGGCCATCGAGAACATGACCGTTGCGGTTCCCGAGGTCATGGTCAAGGAGAAGGCCGAGGAGATCATCCGCAACTACGCAAGAAACTTCGGCGTGACCGATAACTCCATCCCCATGGACAAGCTCTGCGAGATGCTGGGTCTGAACGAGGAAGCCATGAAGACCTCCATCATGCCCGCAGCAGAGGCTCAGGTCAAGAACGACCTTCTGCTTGAGGCGATCGTCGCTGCAGAGGGCTTCGCTCCCACCGAGGAAGAGACCGAAGAGTATATCGCAAAGACCGCTGAGAAGCTCGGCGCAAAGGCCGAGGAGCTCAAGCAGTACTTCGGCGTTGACTTCATCGCCGAGGAGCAGAAGAAGGAGATGGCCTCCAACATCATCTTCGACACCGCCATCATCACCGAAGCCGCTCCCGAGGAGAAGGCAGAGGAGAAGGCCGAAGAGACCGAAAAAGAGGCTGAATAATTATTCCGGGTTAAGGATATGCTCTCTTGGATACTGATATTTTAAAGGAGAGTCAAATACAATGAGTTTAGTTCCATATGTAGTCGAGCAGACCAGCCGCGGCGAGCGCTCGTACGATATCTTTTCAAGACTTCTCAACGACCGCATCATCATGCTTTCCGAAGAAGTCAACGACACCACCGCGAGCCTGATCGTTGCGCAGCTTCTGTATCTTGAAGCGCAGGATCCCGATAAGGACATCCAGTTCTATATAAACAGCCCCGGCGGCAGCGTTACCTCCGGCCTCGCCATATATGACACGATGCAGTACATCAAGCCTGATGTTTCCACCATCTGCATCGGCATGGCGGCTTCGATGGGTGCGTTCCTGCTCTCGTCCGGCGCGAAGGGAAAGCGCATCGCCCTGCCCAATGCCGAGATCATGATCCACCAGCCCTCCGGCGGCAGCCAGGGTCAGTGCACCGATATCCAGATACAGGCTGAGCAGATTCTGAAGATCAAGAAGCGTCTCAACTCCATCCTCGCCGAGAACACCGGCAAGGACATCGAGACCATTGAGCGCGACTGCGAGCGCGACCACTTTATGACCGCCGAGGAAGCCCAGACCTACGGCATTATTGACAAGGTCATTTACAAGCGCTGATATTTGCAACACGGATTGGGGGGACGCAGGTTCCCCCAATCTATATATCAGCGTATCAACGCCATTATCGGCGGAACGGAGAAGAATATGGCAAAGAATGAAGACAGAAGAAGCATAAGATGCTCGTTTTGCGGCAAGCCGCAGTCGCTGGTAAACCGTCTTATCGCGGGCAACGGCAGCTATATCTGCGATGACTGCGTGCGTATGTGCATGCAGATCGTCGATGACGACCCGATGACCGACACGCCCGTGGAGGGCTTTGACGGCCTCCCGCTCGTGTTCGAAAAGCTGCCCAAGCCCATGCAGATAAAGGCGGGGCTTGATGAATATGTTATTGGCCAGAACCGCGCGAAAAAGGTTTTGAGCGTCGCCGTTTATAATCACTATAAGCGTATTCTGCACGGCGGCAAGGACGATGTGGAGCTTCAGAAGAGCAATATCCTGCTCATCGGCCCCACCGGCAGCGGCAAAACGCTCTTTGCCCAGACCATGGCCAAGATGCTGGATGTGCCGTTTGCCATCGCGGACGCTACCACGCTCACCGAGGCGGGCTACGTCGGCGAGGACGTTGAGAACGTCATCCTCAAGCTTCTGCAGGCGGCGGATTTCAACGTCGAGCGCGCACAGCGCGGCATAATTTATATCGACGAGATAGACAAGATCGCCCGCAAGAGCGAGAATACCTCAATTACGCGCGACGTCTCCGGCGAGGGCGTGCAGCAGGCGCTGCTCAAGCTCCTCGAGGGAACGATAGCGAATGTCCCGCCGCAGGGCGGACGCAAGCACCCGCATCAGGAATTCATCCATGTCGATACGACGAATATCCTCTTTATCTGCGGCGGCGCGTTTGACGGGCTTGACAAGATAATCGAGAAGCGCACCGATAAGATGTCGATGGGCTTCGGCGCGGATATCCAGAGCGGGCGCGACCGTGACGTCGGCGAGCTTCTCGGCCAGGTGCAGCAGCACGATCTGCTGAAGTTCGGCATCATACCGGAGCTTATAGGTCGTCTGCCTGTCGTAGCGTCGCTGGATTCCCTGAAGCGGGACGACCTCGTCCGCATCCTGACCGAGCCGAAAAACTCCATGGCAAAGCAGTACAAGGCGCTGATGGACTACGACGGCGTCGAGCTGGAGTTTGCCCCCGGCGCGCTTGAGGCCGTGGCGGATAAGGCCATAGAGATGAAGATAGGCGCGCGCGGCCTGCGCAGCGTCATGGAGGGCGTCATGACGGATGTGATGTACACCGTCCCGTCCGACAGTACGGTGAGCAAGGTCGTTATAACCGCGGACTGCGTGAAAAACGGCACCGCGCCAGAGATAATTCACGCTGCCCACTGATTTTTACCCACTCCGGAAAGGAGAAACTATGAGCGAAACATACACCAGAACCGAAAAATTGCCGATGATAGCCCTGCGCGGGCTTACCATGTTCCCCGACGTGATCCTTACCTTTGACGTCGAGCGTGAGCCTTCGCTCCGCGCGCTGGAAATGTCCGTGATCGGGAACAGAGATATTTTTCTCGTGGCGCAGAAAAATGTCGCGATAGACGTTCCGGAAGAAAAAGATATGTATTCCGTCGGCGTCGTCTGCCGCGTAAAGCAGCAGATCCGCCAGCCGCAGAGCAGCATCCGCCGCGTGACGGTGGAGGGGCTTTATCGTGCGCGGGCGGAGCATATGGTACTGACCGGCAGGGCGTATACCGCCGATGTGACGCCTCTGCCCGACAAGGAGGAGCGCGTCAGCGAGGATCGCATTGTTGCGCTTGTCCGCAGCTGCTTCTCGATGTATCACGACTATCTGTCCGAGAATCCCGAAGCCATGACCGAGCAGCTCATAAGTGTACTCTCTGTCAACGAGCCGGGCGGCGTCGCAAATCACATAGCGCACAATGTGAACCTGAATTATGACGAAAAGCAGAGCCTTCTCGAAGAGCTGTACCCCAGCAGACGGCTCGTCCGGCTCGGCAAGATCCTGCGCCGCGAGCTGAACATTCTCCAGCTTGAGAGGGAACTGGCCGACGCAACGCAGGAGCAGATGAACCAGAACCAGCGCGAGTACTATCTCCGCGAGGAGATGAAGATAATTCAGGCGGAGCTCGGCGAGGACGGGCAGACGGACGATATCGGCGAATACCGCCGGAAAATCAGCGCGCTTGCCGCGCCCGACGAGATCAAGGAGAAGCTCAATAAGGAGCTGTCGCGCCTGATGAAGCAGCCCTTCGGCTCGTCCGAGGCGGCAGTCCTGCGAGGCTATCTCGATACCTGCCTTGAGCTGCCGTGGGGCAAGAAGACCACGGAGACCATCGACCTTGAAAAAGCCAGAAAGCTCCTCGACGATGAGCACTTCGGCCTTGAGAAGGTCAAGGATCGCGTCATAGAATACCTTGCCGTCAAGAAGCTCAGCCCGAATATCAAGGGTGGCCTTATCTGCCTTGTCGGCCCTCCGGGCACCGGCAAGACCAGCATCGCCATGAGCATCGCCAAGGCGGTGAACCGCAAGCTCGTGCGCGTATCTCTCGGCGGTGTGCATGACGAGGCCGAGATACGCGGCCACCGCAAGACCTACATAGGCTCCATGCCCGGCCGCATCATAAACGGCATCATTCAGGCCAAGAGCTGCAACCCGCTCATGGTGCTTGACGAAATAGACAAGCTTGGCTCCGACTATCGGGGCGACCCGTCGGCGGCGCTGCTCGAAGCGCTCGACGGCGAGCAGAACTCCACATTTCGGGATAATTTCCTTGAGATACCCTTCGACCTGTCCGAGGTGTTCTTCATCACCACCGCGAACACGCTTGACACCATACCCGGAGCGCTGCTCGACCGTATGGAGATCATACAGCTTGCAAGCTACACCGATGAGGAGAAGCTTCAGATAGCGAAGCGCCACCTTCTGCCGAAGCAGCGCAAGAAGCACGGGCTGCGCGCAAACCAGCTCCGCGTCAGCGACGAAGCGCTGCGTGAGATCATCCGGTCGTATACGCGCGAATCCGGCGTACGTACGCTTGAACGCGAGATAGCACGGCTCTGCCGCCGCGCTGCCTGCGATATTGCCGAGGAAAAGTGCAGGGGCGTCAGCGTCAAGGCCGGTGGGCTGGAACCGCTGATGGGGCCTGCAAAGTTCAAGCCAGAGCACCTGCGCGTGCGCGACGAGGTCGGTCTCGTGCGCGGTCTTGCGTATACATCCGTCGGCGGCGAGGTGCTGGACGTTGAGGTCGCAGTGGTTGACGGCAGCGGCAGACTGGAGCTTACCGGCAACCTCGGAGACGTGATGAAGGAATCCGCCCGCGCCGCGATGACCTATATCAGGAGCCGCGCAGGTGTGCTCGGCATAGAGCATGATTTTTATAAGACCAAGGATATACATATCCACTTTCCGGAGGGCGCCGTTCCCAAGGACGGACCGTCCGCCGGCATCACCGTGACCATTGCGCTCATCTCCGCGCTGACCGGCGCGCCGGTGCGCCATGACGTTGCGATGACGGGCGAGATAACGCTGCGCGGCAGAGTGCTTCCGATAGGCGGCCTGCGCGAAAAGACGATGGCGGCCATGCGCGCAGGAGTCAAGACCGTTATCATCCCTGCCGACAACGAAGCGGATATTGAGAACATTGACCAGACAGTGCGCCGTGCGCTCGAGTTTGTCCCGACGGATCACGTCGATAAGGTTCTGGACGTCGCGCTCATACGCGGTGCGGAGAACAGCGCGTTCTGCCCGCCGCAGCTTGTCGGCGTCGGCGCCGGCAGCGCTGTCAGACAGTAGGTGACACATGGCGGGACTTAACGTAAACAAGGCGGAGTTCATAAAATCCGCCGCCTCCACCCAGCAGTTCATCCGCTCGTCGATACCGGCGATAGCGTTTGCGGGAAAGTCGAACGTCGGCAAGTCGTCGGTCATAAACCGGATGCTCAACCGCAAGAACTTTGCCCGCGTTGGCGCGCAGCCCGGAAAGACGATACACGTCAATTACTTTTTCATTGACGGCAAGCTGTACTTTGTCGATCTGCCCGGCTACGGCTACGCCAAAGTCTCGCAGAGCGAGAAGGAGCGCTGGGGCAAGCTGATGGAGAGCTTTTTTGCGGAGCCTGACCTTATGGATCTCGGCGTCATGATAGTCGATGCGCGCCATAAGCCGACGGCGGACGACGTGACGATGGCTGAATGGTTCAAAAGCTCCGGCTGCCCGATGGTCGTCGTCGCAAACAAGCTCGACAAGCTGAAAAAAAGCGAGATAGAGCCGAACATGGCGCTCATCCGTGAGACGCTGACGCTGCCTGACGAGGTGCCGCTCATCCCGTTCTCTGCCGAAAAGGGGCAGGGAAGAGAGCTACTGCTGGCGGAGATAATGAAAGTTTTATAATTCGCGCTCGTGAGGACGGAAATATTTCTTAAGCCTGAAATATTTCCGTCCTCTACTTGTCATTTGCATATATTTTTGTTAAAATAAAGAGAAAACCGGAGGTGGACAAGATTAACGCACTTAAATCCATTTGGGACGGCTTTGATTTCACATACCTGCTCAATATACTTCTCAGCGTCATACCCGCGCTCGTCTGCATCACGCTCCATGAACTGAGCCACGGCTTCGTGGCCTATAAGTTGGGCGACGATACGGCAAAGAACGCCGGACGCCTGACGCTCAACCCCATAAAGCACCTTGACATCATGGGTCTTATAATGATGGTCGTGTTCCACTTCGGCTGGGCAAAGCCCGTGCCGGTGAATATGTATAAGTTCAAAGACCCGAAGCGCGGCATGGCAATAACTGCGCTTGCAGGCCCCGTCAGCAATATCCTGATAACAATAGTTTTCCTGTTTATATACGGGCTTTTGTATATCCCGCTCCAGCTCAGCGCCGCAGGGCAGTATATCCTGCAGATGATAATGATAACGGCGTATATAAGCCTCGGCCTCGCCGTGTTCAACTTCATTCCCGTTCCGCCGCTGGACGGCTCGAAGGTGCTGTTCTCATTGATGAGCGATGAAAAGTATTATAAGCTCATGCGCTATGAGCGCTACGGCACAATAATTATGATCCTCCTTGTCGCTACCGGCGTCCTCGGCAAGCCGCTGGATACTGCGGTCGAGTGGCTGTATAACGCGCTCATCCCGATCGCGCAGGCCGGCTGCGATATTATCTATAATCTGTTTTATTCCTGATAAGTGGGTCGATAAATGGAAAATCCAAGCTTTTATCTTGAGGGCGTCGTACGCGAAAAAAACGAGCTTCAGGACTTCGAGGGGCCGCTGAGCCTTATCCTAATGCTGCTGTCAAAAAATAAGATCGAGATACGCGACATCAAAATCTCCGAGATACTCGACCAGTATCTCGAATATCTTGACCAGATGCAGAAGCTCGACCTTGAGATCGCCAGCGAGTTCGTGCAGATGGCGTCGCACCTTTTGTATATCAAGACGAAAACGCTGCTCACGCAGGAGGAAGAGGTATCCGAGCTCGAAGTTCTCATCGCCTCGCTGGAGCAGCTCAAGAGCAGGGACACTCTGAGCGCCGTAAAGCAGGTGATCCCGCAGCTCAAGGAGGCGTCGGAGCTCGGCCTGCTGTACTTTTCCAAGCTGCCGGAGCCGCTGCCGAAGACCTCTAAGAAATACGAATACCGGCATGAGCCTGTCGACCTGCTGAAGGCACTTTCAAACATATACTCCCGCGGCGGCCGCATGGCGGAGCCGGAGGAGCTGACGCAGGCGGTGCCGAAGCGTATAGTTTACAGCGTGCGCGACAAGAGCCGCCAGATAATCGATCTGCTGCGCAGAGGCAGCGTGTATCTGACGGAGCTGTATTCCACCTGCCGCAGCCGCAGCGAGGTCGTTGCGACTTTCATCTCCGTGCTGGAGCTTTGCAGCATGGGCAGCATCCACATTGACCGCGCGGACGAGGGCTACTCCCTGAGCTTCACGGGCGGCGACGTGGACGAGATAATCGAAAAGATAGTTGAGTGAATTTATGGATATTTCAGCGGCCATAGAGGCCATACTTTTTGCGGCGGGTGAGAGCGTGCCGGTCGCGCGCCTTTCGCTGGTGCTCGGAGCGGACGAGAAGGAGATAAGTCTCTGCGCCGCCGAGCTTGCGGAAAAATACGAGCGCGAGCAGCGCGGCGTGAGAATACTGCGGCTGGAGGATAAGCTCCAGATGTGTTCCGCGCCGGAGTACGCCGCGTTCATCACAAAGGCTCTGGAGCAGCGCAAGCCGCCGATGCTGTCCCAGCCTGCGCTGGAGACGCTTGCGGTCGTCGCCTATTTCCAGCCCGTCACGAGGGCGTATGTGGATCAGGTGCGCGGCGTTGACAGCTCATATACGGTCAGTGCGCTGACGGAGCGCGGACTTATCGAGGTCTGCGGCAGGCTCGACGTGCCGGGCAGACCCTCGCTCTTCAGAACAACGGACGTTTTCCTGCGCACAATGGGAATTACCAGGCTTGACGAGCTGCCGCTGCTGCCGGATATGAGCAGCAGCGAGGGCATCGAGAAGCTTCAGCAGGCGATAGACGAGATACAGAACGCACAGAATCGGGATCAGATGACCATCAGCGAGATAACGGAGTCGGAAACCAAGGAGTGATGTAGTTGGCAGTTCTCCATATTTTAGGCGTGATACTGAAGATACTCGGCATAGCGGTGCTGTCCGTGATAGGGCTGGTCATCCTGCTCATCCTGCTTGTGTCGCTGGTGCGGGTCGGGATAGACGCCGAGTATATCGGCGGAAACCTCAAAGCCTCGGCGAAGGTCTGCGGCAAGCTTATCGAGGTCTATCCGAACAGTCCGCTGCTTGAAAAGCTGAAAAACAGGCACAAAAAAGAGAAGCCCAAGGAAGAGGCTCCGCCGCCCGCGGAGACGCAGCCGAAAGAGGAAAAACCGAAAAAGCGGCTGAATCTGAACTTCTCGCGTGACGAGCTGCTTGCACTGGCAAAAAAGGCGCTGCACGGCGTGGGGCATATCCTCACCATAAGGGTCGACCGCTTCATGCTGCACTATACCGCGGCGGGAGACGACCCGTACGATACCGCGCTTATCTACGGCTATGTCAACGGCGCACTGTCGTCGCTCGCTCCGCTATGCCGGAAGAAATTCAAGGTGCGCGACGCCGATGTCCGCACGGATGTGGACTTCACGGCGGACAGTATGAGCGTCGATTTCGTCATCGCGGTGACGATGCGCATTGGCCAGATATTCGAGGGGCTGTTTATTATAGCCTTCGGCGCACTGGGTATAATTATTAAAAACAAACGCAGACTCGCGCGGGAAGAGCGTGCCGGCGGGACAGATACAAACGGCGAAGAAATAAAACAGATAGAAGAAAATAGACAGGCAGAGGAAAGGATGAACAAAAATGGATAACAACCCTATCGGCGAACTCATGCAGAACACAATGGAGAGCGTGAAGAACATTCTCAAGGTGGACACGGTCGTCGGCGACCCGATCTATACCCCCGACGGGATCACTCTGGTTCCCATCTCCAAGATCAGCGTAGGCTTCGGCGGCGGCGGAGTGGAGCTTGGCTCCAAGAAGGCCGACGGCAGCAGACCCTACGGCGGCGGCAATGCGACCGGCGTTAAGATCGAGCCGATGGGCTTCCTCGTCATCAAAGAGGGCAACATCCGCATGATAAACGTCACTCCTCCTGCCAGCAACACTGTTGACCGCATAATCGACCTCGTACCGCAGGTCATCGACCGCGTTGACAGCTTTATCGAAAAGCAGAAGGGCTGAGACATAGCATAAGCTGAAAGGCAAATGTCAATAATAAGCACTGCCCAAAATCTTTCAAGGGTGGTGCTTATTGTTGAAAAGAAGTATTTTTATAGTTATTGCAGCGCTGTTCGCCGCGTTTTCCGCGCGGGCGTACGCAGTGTCGGACGCGCCGGACACCAGCGCCGCGAGCGCGATAGTCATGCACTCCGGCGGCGAAGTGATATATGAAAAGAACGCCGACGCGCAGTCGCTCATCGCCAGCACGACGAAGCTGATGACTGCCATCGTTGCCATCGAGAATTGCGGACTTGACGATGAGCTTGAGGTCGGCGCGGAATCGTGCGGCATCGAGGGCTCGTCGATGTACCTGCATCTGGGGCAGTGCGTCACGGTAGAGGATCTGCTGTATGGGCTGCTGCTCGTCTCCGGCAACGACGCGGCGGATGCGCTTGCGAGATATACCGCGGGCAGCATTGAGAATTTTGCCGCGCTCATGAACGAGAAGGCGCAGAACCTCGGCATGACGAATTCATCGTTTTCAAATCCGCACGGGCTTGACGCTGAGGATCACTATTCTACCGCGCGCGACATGGCCGTGCTGATGGACTACTGTATGCGCAATGAGGACTTTGTCAGAATCATCTCCGCCTCGTCGCGGCAGGTGGGCGAGCAGTGCTATTATAACCACAACAAGCTGCTCTGGCGCTGCGAAGGCTGCATAGGCGGGAAAACCGGCTATACGCTCGCCGCGGGGCGCTGCCTTGTGAGCTGCTGCGAGCGGGACGGGACGCGGCTCATATGCGTCACGCTGTCCGCCCCAGACGACTGGAACGACCATTGCAAGCTCTACGACTGGGCTTTCTCGCAGTATTCCGACCGCAGAGCGCTGAGCGACGGCTCATTGCCGGAGGTACCGGTGACGTCAGGGACTGAGAGCGCGGCCGCCGTCCGCCCCTCGGAGGAGCTTTCACTGTTCCTGCCGCGTGACGCGGAGCTTACGGTGAGATACGAGCTGCCGCGTTTCGTGTTCGCGCCGGTGAACATGGGCGAGCATGCGGGGCGCTACGAGATCGAGTACAACGGCGAGGTGATCGCGGACGGGGAGCTTGTCTACGCTGCCGATGTGCCGCGGATCAGGAAAACTTATAGCTATCTACATCTACGATTGGAGCTTGCATAATGCAGGAGAGACTTCAGAAGATAATCTCCGCCTCCGGACTTATGTCCCGCAGAGCCGCCGAAGAGTGCATAAAGGTCGGACGCGTCAGCGTCAACGGCGTGGCGGCAGCCCTCGGTATGAGCGCGGACACGGAGACGGACAATATACTGGTGGACGGCAGACCGCTGCCCACCGCAGGGGAAAAGCTGTACATAATGCTCAATAAGCCCAAGGGCTATGTCACGACGCTGCACGACGAGAAGGATCGCCGCTGCGTGACGGAGCTTCTGAGCGGGCTGCATGCGCGGGTGTACCCTGTCGGGCGGCTCGACATGTATTCGGAAGGGCTGCTGATATGCACGAACGACGGCGAGTTTGCCAACCGGCTCATGCACCCGTCGCACGAGGTGGAGAAGTGCTACCTCACCTGGGTGCAGGGCGAGGACGTCGGCGAGGCTGTCGAGTATCTGCGATACCCGATGGAGATAGACGGATACATGACGCGCGGCGCGGAGGTCGATATAATATCGCTGCTGCCGGGCGGCGCGGAGCTTGCCATAACTATACACGAGGGGCGCAACCGTCAGGTCAGAAAAATGTGCGCCGCCGTCGGGCTCAGGGTCACGAAGCTGCGCCGCGTGCGCGAGGGCAGCGTTGAGCTCGGCGATCTTCCGGCTGGGAAATGGCGCAGCCTTACGGCGGAAGAAATAGCCTCGTTTGACAGATAGATAAATTTTCCGGAGAAGAACATTATGGAACACAATAAAAAAACAGCAGAGGCGGAACTTGTCGTCATCGGCGGCGGCCCCGCGGGCATGATGTGCGCGGCAACGGCGGCGGAGCGCGGTATGCGCGTGATACTGCTGGAGCCGAACCGGCTGCTCGGCCGCAAGCTGCGCATCACCGGCAAGGGAAGATGCAATGTCACAAATAACTGCGATATCAAGACGTTTATGGAGAATATCCCCGGCGACGGGAGATTCCTGTACTCTGCGCTGAACCGCCTGTCGCCGACGCAGACTATGGAGCTTTTCGAGTCGCACGGGCTGAAGCTCAAGACCGAGCGCGGGAACCGCGTGTTTCCGGTGTCCGATAACGCCAACGACGTCGCGGGAACGATGGCGCACTGGTGTGAGCGCGCGGGCGTGCGCGTCATGCATACCCACGCCAAGGGCGTCCGGATAGAGAACGGCATAGTCACAGGCGTTCCGACCGACGAGGGAATGATAGACTGCCGCGCGGCGGCGATATGCACCGGCGGGCTTACATATGCGCTGACCGGCTCGACCGGCGACGGCTATAAATTCGCCCGCAGCGCGGGGCATACTATCGACACGCCGTGGCCGTCTCTCGTTCCGCTTGAAAGCGACGATGATTACTGCGCCGAGATGCAGGGCTTCGCGCTGAAAAACGTGACGCTCTCGGCCTATGAGAACGACGTGCTGATATACCGAGAGCTTGGCGAGATGCTGTTCACGCATTTCGGCGTCTCGGGGCCGCTGGTGCTGTCGGCAAGCTCACACATGCGGCACATGGGCAAAGCGAAATACAGGCTCGAGATCGACCTCAAGCCCGGGCTCGACGAGAAGAAGCTCGACGCGCGTATCCTGCGCGACTTTGATAAGTACGCGAACAAGGAGTTCAAAAATTCGCTCGGCGACCTTGCGGGCAAGTCGATGATACCTGTTCTCATCAGGCTGTCGGGCATACCGGAGGACACCAAGGTCAACTCCATAACCCGCGAGCAGCGGCATCGCCTGCTGCATTTATTCAAGGCGTTCCCTGTGTCCATCACCGGTACGCGCCCGATCGACGAGGCCATCGTGACCGCCGGCGGCGTGAGCACGAAGGAGGTAAATCCGCGCACCATGGAGTCGAAGCTGGTTGACGGCCTGTACTTCGCGGGCGAAGTGCTGAACCTTGACGGATATACGGGCGGCTTCAATCTCCAGATCGCGTGGTCTACCGGCTATATTGCCGGAAAATCTATACTTAAGGATGAATTCTGATGAACGGATTTAATTCTATCGCCATAGACGGCCCCGCAGGAGCGGGAAAGAGCAGCCTTGCGCGCAGACTTTCAAAGGAACTGGGGTACATTTACGTCGATACCGGCGCAATATACCGCAGCGTCCTTGCGGCACACCGCCGCGGGCTCGATACGAAAAATGAGATCGCTGTCTCGGCGATGCTGCCGGAGATAAGAATAGAAATGCGCTATAATGACGAAGGCGAGCAGAGAATGTTCCTCGACGGGGAGGACGTGTCCGCCGAGATACGCATGCCCGAGATATCCATCTGCGCCTCAAACGTCTCGGCGATGCCTGCGGTGCGCGCATACCTGCTGGAGATGCAGCGACGCATGGCGCGGACGCATAACGTCATCATGGACGGGCGCGATATAGGCACCGTCGTCCTGCCGGATGCGGAGCTGAAGATATTCCTGACCGCCAGCGCCGCGGCACGCGCGCAGCGCCGCCTGCTTGAGCTTCAGGGTAAGAGCGTCAAGGCAGATTATGACGAAGTCCTGCGCGATATAGAATACCGCGATAAGCAGGACACCAGCCGCGCGGCCGCACCGCTCAAGGCGGCTGAGGACGCCGTGCGCGTCGATACAACCGACATTGATTTCGAGCAGAGCGCGGCGCTCCTTCGGAGCATCGTGCGGGAGCGGCTGGGCGTATGAAGAAGCTTATTGTCGCAAAAAGTGCGGGATTCTGCTTCGGCGTGAGCAGATCCGTGAAAATGGCGGAGGAGCTGCTCAGCAGCGGCGAAAAGTGCAGCAGCCTCGGCGAGCTTATCCATAATGCAGACGTTGTAAACGAGCTTGCCTCGCGCGGCCTGCGGCTCATAGAAAGCCCCTCAGAGGCACACGCGGGCGAAAAGGTGCTGATCCGCGCGCACGGAATAGCAAGAAGCGTGCAGCAGGAGCTGGAGCGCAGCGGCGCGGAGATCGTTGACGCGACCTGCCCGAAGGTAAAGCATATCCACAATATCGTCAGCGAGGCCACGGCCGAAGGGCGCTTTGTGATTATCATCGGAATGCGCCGTCATCCGGAGGTCGAGGGCATATGCGGCTGGTGCGGAGAGCACATGGTGTTTGAAACGGCGGCGGAGCTTGAGACGTGGCTGAACCAAAATCCGGATTTTTGGGATAAACCTCTAAGTGTTGTGGTGCAAACGACTCAGACGCACGGTAATTTTACCGAATGTTGCAATATCCTAAAAAAAAGGTGTACAAATCTGAAAATATCTGATACAATATGTATTGCTACGTCTGCGCGGCAGCAGGAGGCTGAAAAGCTGGCCTCCGAATGTGACGCAATGGTGGTCATCGGCGGAAAGCACAGCGCCAACAGCCTGCATCTTGCCCAGATCTGTTCTGAGCATTGCGGCTGGGTCCAGTTCATAGAGAAGTGTGATGAGCTGGATATGGACAAGGTCACGGACGCGGATACCATCGGGCTCACAGCGGGGGCATCCACGCCGGCGTGGATAATTAAGGAGGTAAGAAACAAAATGAGCGACGAAATCAAAGTTGAAGAATCCGCAGTCGAGGCCGAAAAGTCCTTCGACGAAATGCTGGAGGAGACTCTCAAAACTATATATAATGGAGACAAGGTAACCGGACATGTTGTGGCTATTACCGGTACTGAGATCAGCGTAGACCTCGGCACCAAGTATTCCGGCTTCATTCCCACTTCCGAGTTCACTGACGACGGCGTCAAGGTCGAAGACGTTGTCAAGGTCGGCGACACCATTGAAGCAGTTGTTGTCAGAGTCAACGATGTCGAAGGCACCGTTATGCTCTCCAAGAAGCGTCTTGACGCTGCAAAGAGCTGGAACGATATCGAAGAGGCCGCCGAGTCCGGCGCAGTCCTCGAGGGCGTTGTCTCCGGCGAGAACAAGGGCGGCGTTGTTGTCAATGTCAAGGGCATCAGCGTGTTCGTCCCCGCATCCCAGACCGATCTGCCCCGCGATGCAGAGCTGAGCCAGCTCATCAAGAAGACCGTTCGCCTCAAGATCACCGAGGTCAACAAGGCTCGCAAGAGAGTAGTCGGCTCCATCCGCCGCGTTGCACAGGCCGAGCGCCGCGAGCGCATCGAGTCCATCTGGAACGAGATCGAGGTCGGCAAGAAGTACCACGGCGTCGTCAAGTCCCTGACCAGCTACGGTGCATTCGTCGATATCGGCGGCATTGACGGTATGGTTCACGTCTCCGAGCTGAGCTGGAGCCGTATCAAGCAGCCCTCCGACGTTCTCTCCGTCGGCGACGAGGTCGATGTTTACGTCATCAGCTTCGACAAGGAGAAGCGCAAGATCTCCCTCGGCTACAAGGATCCCAACGGCAACCCCTGGACCGTGTTCACCAACACCTACGGTGTCGGCAGCGTTGCAAAGGTCACTATCGTTAAGCTCATGCCCTTCGGCGCATTCGCGGAAGTTCTGCCCGGCGTTGATGGTCTGATCCACATCTCCCAGATTGCAAACCGCCGCATCGGCAAGCCCGAGGACGTTCTGTCCGTCGGCGATGTTGTTGACGCGAAGATCACCGCTATCGATGACGAGAAGCACAAGATCTCCCTGTCCATCCGCGCTCTGTCCGAGCCCGCACCCGCAGCGGTCGAGGAAGAGGAGGAAGAGGTCGAGGAGCCCGCAGGCGACGCTCTCATATACGAAGTCTCCGCTACCGGCGAAGCCACCGGCATCGCCCCCGAAGAGGAGTAATCCAACATAATCAAAAGCCTTGGCAGTTTAGCTGCCAAGGCTTTTTTATGCCGTCGAAACTTTATATGTCGCGCCCAGCTTAAATCATGCCGCCACTGCCTGCGGCAATCCGCATCCCTGATAGTATGGCGGCTAAGGAGAACGGATTCCCACGTCGCTTCGCTCCTCGGAATGACAGAAGAGTGTTATAGCAAAACAGCGAAGCCGGTTCGGCTTCGCTGTTTTGCTTAGATCTTCTCGTTTATCCAGTCGAGAATGTCTTTATACACGTCTGCGCGGTTTATCTCGTTGAGCATTTCATGCCGTCCGCCGGGGTAAAGCCGCATCTTCACGTCATGCAGACCGGCCTTGCAGAAGGCGTTGTACGCGCGCGTGACGCCCTTACCGTTCTCGCCGACAGGATCGGCGTCGCCGGACATGAAGTATACCGGCGTCTCCTTGCTCATCTTGTCGATGTTCGCCTGGTTGGTGACGAATTTTATGCCGCTCATCATATCGCGGAACAGGCTGACCGTCGGCACAAAGCCGCAGAGAGGATCGGCGATATATTTGTCAACATTCTCCGTGTCGCGGCTGAGCCAGTCAAAATCAGTGCGCGGGTTGGCATAGCCCTTGTTGTATGAGCCGAAGGCGACGCTGTTGAGCGTGTCGCCGATCTTGTGCGCCCCGTAGAGCTTGACCGCAGCGCTTGCCATCGCAAGCCCGCCAAGCACCATCGGCAGCGGCTGATGCCCCGTGCCGCTGATTATCACGGCGTCCGGCTTCTCCGGATGGCGGATGATATAGGTGCGCACAAGGAAGCTGCCCATGCTGTGCCCGAAGAAAATATATGGCAGGTCGGGGTACTTCTCGTGCATGATGTCGTGCAGCCGGTCGATATCCCAGACGACATAGTCCCAGCCGTCGCTCTCGGCGAAGAAGCCCTGCTCGCCGCCGTTGTCGATGGACTTGCCGTGGCCAAGGTGATCGTCGCCGACGACGATGAAGCCGTTATCGGCGAGAAAACGGGCAAAATCGTCATAGCGCTCAATGTGCTCCGCCATGCCGTGAACCAATTGAACTATACCGCGACGACTGTATACCGGATCGGGCAGCCACACCATAACGCGCAGCCACGACCTGCCGTCGGCGGAAAGCGTAGAGGTTTCTTGCACAAGAGGGTAGGTATTACGAGCCATAGCTGTGCCTCCTTTTAGGAAAGCGCGCGAATATCGGCAACAGTAATTGCCCCCTCGCGCACCAACACAGGATGATCGCCCAAGGCGCAGTTAACGATAGTGGAAGCAATGCCGCTTTTCGGCTCTTCGTCGGAAAGCGCTGCACCCACCGCGGCAAATATTGCCGGATCGATTTCATTAAAAGCTATGGTGTTTTTCTGCCCCGAAATGTTTGCCGAAGTAGTGGCTAGAGGGCAGCCCAATTCCCCAATAAGGGCACGAGCTGTTTCGTTAGCAGGCATACGCAGGCCGATGGTGCCTTCCTCCGAGCAGAAAGCCGCAGGCACTTCGTTGCTCGCCTTCACAATGATG
>ERZ780195.1112-NODE-1112-length-23585-cov-12.730429_pt1 | contig 23585 bp, 31 predicted proteins | sample MGYA00511017_ERZ780195 | MGnify/ENA primary metagenome ERZ780195 (study PRJEB29588, sample SAMEA2159974) | human gut metagenome | biome: human gut; feature: human-associated habitat; material: faeces | place: Denmark | collected 2008/2010 ...
TAAAGTTTCAGATATTAAAAAAATAGAAAATATAGTATTTGTAATCATACTTCTATAATCTTCTATTCCAAAATTTTGTATACAGTATGAATTTACTATTATATAAGCTATTATTAATAATATACAAAATAAAGTTTCATGCTTTTCAAATACTTTTTTCATAATATTCTCACTTTCAAATTGTAATTTGTTATTCAGTAATAAATGGTTCAATATACTTTTGTATAAATTGAACTCTATCAAACACTAATGGCTTGAATGTTGCTGTAACCGATATAACAATATTTTTATCAGTATTAACATATATTACATTTCCACTATCTCCAATGGCTGAATAAATTTTCTTTTCTTCATCTATAATCCACCATAAATAACCATATTGCATAAATGCAAATTTTTCATCACACTTTATATATGGTGTTGTTATTTGTTCAATCCATTTTGAAGAAACTATTTGTTTATCATTATATATTCCTTTATTAAGACACATTTGTCCAATTTTTGCTAAATCTTCTGCTGATCCACATAGTCCAAATCCTGATGTTACAATTCCTTTATTATCACAAAACCAACCATTTTTTTTGGGTAGTTTTGATGTTACAAAACTAATATGTTCTTCTTTATTTATTACAATATAATTGTTTCTTTCTTTAATTCCAAGTGGCTTAAAAAGATATTTATTAGAAAATTCTAATGTCGTCATATTACTTACTTTTGTTATTATTGTACTCAATATGTGAATACCTAATGTTGAATACTTGAACTCTCCTGTAATACCATTTCTTCCACCTAACAAGTCAAGAACAGACTTTGTCCAATCTTCACTTGTGCATACTTTAGTCCAAGGTTCTGATTTATATTTATATGGTGCTGTCATTGTAAGTAAATTATATAAAGTAACTTCTTGTATTGTTTTTTCTCCTCTTTTTATAACATAATCAGGAAAGAAATCTAATACTTTTTGATTAACACTTTCTATTAGTCCTTTATCAATAGCAATTCCAATAAGTATAGCTATAATACTTTTTGTCACTGAAGCAATATGAACATTATCATTTTGTTTATAATTGTTCCAAGTATCATTATAAACAATTTCATTATTCTGAATTGCTACTATTTGACATATATTAGGCTGTTGTTCTTCTACAATATTATGCAATTCTTCTTTATTCATAAAATTACATCTCACTTTCAAATTACTATTTTATTTTTTCTTTTTATTTAGAAAATAGTTTGCTATTTTTAAACCTACTGCATAAGCAACTCCAAAACATACACCAAATATTATACATTTTAATACAAACTCCATAGAATTATCCTCCTTACAAATTACTATTTTTGCTATAAAACGAATTGTATAACCAATCCAACTATTACACATATTACTAATGCTAGAAATTCTCCAATTAAACTTCCCTTAATATGAAACCAATAATTATGATATTCATCTACCATATCTTCAGTACCTTTAAAAACAAAATATGGATCGTGGCAAAACCATATAATATCCATTACTACAGCATCATATATATTAACTATTGTCCATAGTAAGAATCCATATCCAAAGCCTTCTATAAAAGTTGTATATCCATTAACATACCTTAAAATTAAACTTATAATAGCTATAATTAAAATTGATGCTAAACTTTTAGCTAATATTTTATTTTTTTGTGTTGGTATTTTATCTTTATATTCATCTAAAAATTTTACTCTTTCCTGAATCTTTGGTGGATAATTATATAAAGTTTTAATTGGTTCTCTAGAGATTATATATACCATTATTGTAAACAGCACACATAATGCAATACTTTCTATTATTAATATCATATTTTCATCCTACTTTCTAATTGTAATTTGTTATTTCATCAATATCATTCCATAGCCTAAATCTGCATCTATTCTTTTTACAAATCCAAATTTTTCATAAAATTCTTCTTTACCTTTTGATGCACCTAAATATGTTCGTAAATTAGGATTTTCATTTTGAATCTCTTTTATCTTATCAAGTAATTTATTCATAATCATTGTACCAATTTTTTTATTTTGATATTCAGGTAAAACTATAACATCATGTATATACATAAAGCAAATTGCATCACCGACAAGTCTTCCATAACCAATAATTTTATCATCATCATATACACTAACTGAATAATATGTATTATCTAACGCTTTCTTTGAAATATTTTTATCATAAGACCCCCAACCTACTAAATCATATAATAAATTAAATTCATCTACATTATTTATGTTATCTCTCACTATTATCATAAATTTAATCCCCCATAAAAATTACTATTTCTTGCCAACATTATATCATATTTTCTATTATAATTCACATACCTTCCCAATTTATTGACTTTGCACACAAAAATTTATATAATAACTATACAATTATTGTTTATGTTTTAGATTGTATATAAGGAGTATTTATGATTATAGAATATGAAGAAAAATATTTAGATGATGTTAGAGATTTACTTGTTGAATTAGAAGAATATATTGTTTCAATTGATAAAGATAATTTAGATATTGTTCATCCTGACTACAAAGAAAAAATGGCTATTGTAGATTTGGAAGAATTAGAAAAAAATGAGGGTAAATGTTATCTTTATATAGAAGATGGAAAAGCTCTTGCTTTAATTATGGGCTGTGTTAGACCGTATGATAAATACGATTATTTAGATTATAAATGTCCTAGAGCCGGATACATTACAGAACTAATAGTTTCACAAAAATTGCGTTCTAAAGGAATTGGACAAAAATTAATAAATAAAATTGAAGAATATTTTAAAAGTATTAACTCTGAATATGTTTTAGTTGATGTGTTTGCATATAATGACAATGCTTTTAACTTTTATTCTAAAAAAGATTATCACTCTAGAATGCATACAATGATTAAGAAAATTGAGGAGTAGTTTATGAAAGATTTAGAAATTGCTTTTGATTTAAAAGGTTTTCAAGAATATTTTATAAAATATAAAAAGAAAGAATATAAAGGCGAACTTGCTAAAGGACAAACTAAACCATACTATATATTTGAAAAGCAAAAGCCTAGTCCTGAAAATTTGGGTACATTCCTTTTAGCTTTCTTAAATACAGATTTTAAGAAAAAGGAAACTTGTAAAGACTTTATATTTGAGTACTTATATGTTAATTTATTAACTTTAGCTAATAATAGAATTCATTTAGAAAGTGAAATACATGGTGATGATATATATCCTACAGATATAACTAAAGTTTCTTATGACATTATTCTATCTGAAGAAGAAATAGATTATTACTTTGATGAAATGTATACAAAATATAAAGATAATTTAATATATTATCAAAAGCTATATACAGCTGTTGCTAACTTTAAATATTTTGATTTTCTTGCTAAGGAAATAACTTCTAAAAGTAAAGAAAATAAGTTAAAGAAATCAATGATAAAAGAGTCTAGCAAAACCGAAAGCTATCATACTTCACTTTCAAACATTGCTACGACTACTTTATTTTTAAATATTCATTTTAATTTAAGAACATTTTTTACAGATAAAAATAGAAACTTTGTTATAGAAAATATTCCATATAGCTTTTCTTCTAAATACTTTTACGATATTTTATTTATAACTTTTAGAGAATTTGCTTATATGAAAAAAGATATAATTATACAACAATGTGAGAATTGTAAAAAGTACTTTCTCCCTACTACTGCTCACGATACCAAATATTGTGATTCTGTTTTCAAAGGTAAAAAAACTTGTAAAGAAATTGGTGCTCAAAAAGCTTATGCGGAAAGTCTGGAACAAGATAATCTTTTGAAAATATATAGAACTAGAAGTCAAACGCTTTGCACCCAAGCTTCAAGAACAAAACCTGGTTCTAAATCTAAAGCACCTGAAATGTATAACCGTTTCAAAGAAGAAGGTCCGGAACTAGCAAAAAAATATAAAAAAGGACTAATATCCACTGACGAATTTAAAGCTTGGATTGATAGTACAATGTTAAAACCAGCTACTAAAAAGTAGCTGGTTTTAATTTATATATTTATTTCTCTTTCTGCTATTTTACTTGCAAAATATCTATCATGTGAAACAAATAATATAGTTCCTTTATATTCTTTTAAATTTTCTTCCAGTAGTTCTCTTGTTGAAATATCTAAATGATTTGTAGGTTCATCTAATATTAAGAAATTAGTTTGTTTTATTACTAATTTAGCAATTAAAAGTCTAACTCTTTCTCCTCCAGATAATTCTTTTAATCTTTTAAATACATTTTCCCCATAAAACATATATTTAGCTAAAAAAGTCCTAACTTCTGTTTCACTACCGCCATGATTTTCTAAGAAATATTCTAATATTGTATTAGATTCATTATCAAACTTTATTTCCTGAGGAATATATCCAATTTTTACAGAAGGATTTATTTTTATCTCTCCACTAAAATCATTATCTTTTCCTAAAATAATTTTTATTAATGTTGATTTTCCTGAGCCGTTTTTACCTTTTAATTGTACTTTTTCTCCTCCAAAAACTTCCATATTGAAATTATTAAATATTACATTATCTCCATAATTTTTATTTAAATTTTTAATAACTAAAATGTCTTTTCCTGCTTTACTACAAGAATTTATTTTGATTGGAAGTTTCTTATCTACTCTTTTCTCTAATACTTCTATTTTCTCTAATCTTTTTTCTATTGATTTTGCTCTTTTAAAGAACATTTCATTTCCTGCAAGTCTTCCAAATTCTCTAAGTTTTTTAATAGATTCTTTCATTTTTTCTATCTGCTTTTGTTGAGTTTTATACATTTCAAACTCTGCTAATGTTATTCTCTCATCTTCTTCTAAATAATATGTGTAATTACCAAAATATATTTTTGTATGTCCATTTTCTAATAATATAGTTTTAGTTGCAACTTTATCTAAAAAATACCTATCATGCGAAATTAAAAGTATTGTCCCTTTATATTCTATTAAAAAATTTTCTAACCATTCAAGTGTTTCTATATCTAAATGATTTGTAGGCTCATCTAAAAGTAATATACTAGGATTTTTTAAAAGAATAGTAGCTAAATTAACTATAGTCTTTTCCCCACCACTTAAGCTGTTATATTCTCTCTTTAAGAAATGACTATCAAATTTAAATCCTGAACAAATCTTTTTGAATTTTTCTTCTAATTGAAATCCACCTAAGGCAATATATTTTTCTTGTAATTTTCCATATTTCTGAAGTACTAATTCTAAATTCTGGTCATCATTTGCCATTTGCAATTCTAATTCTCTTAACCTGTTTTCTATAAGTGCATATTCTTTAAAACTTTCTTTTAGGTATTCTTCCACTATTATATCCTTTTGCTCTTTTTCATATACTTGTTTTAAATAACCTATAGTAGAACCTTTTCTTATATTTACATTTCCGAAAATCTTGTTTTTCTATTCCACTAATTATTTTTAAAATAGTTGACTTTCCAGACCCATTTTCACCTATTAATGAAATTCTTTCTCCTGCCTTAACTTCAAAGTTAACACCATCTAAAACATTTTTCAGACCATAATTCTTTTTTACATTATTTAATTCTATTTCTATCATTCTTTATATCTCCTTACCTTATTATTTTTAAGAATAACGAGATATATTTGCTATAAACTTAACTATTACAACCCTATAGCAATTATCTCGTTGTAATAGTTACACAGCCGAAACCTCTATGTTTGGTTTCCTCCATTAATTTTTGTTTTCTATTCATTATTTTTTCCTCCAATATTATTTTACCTTATATATTTTACCACAATTATGTGAATTTGTGAATATTTTGATTGCATTTGCGATAATTTTTATTGTATTCATTAATTTATTTCAAATAATACTCTACCATATTTATATATTGGTCTTGTGCATTTAAACAAGTGTCTATTAAAAATCCTTTTTCATTTTTATATTCCTTTAATCCTCTGTAATAGAATAATTTATCTTTATCTAAAATAATAAATGGTACTATATTATTTTTTAAACATTCTTTAAATGCAATTATTCTTCCTACTCTTCCATTACCATCTTGGAATGGATGTATTCTTTCAAATCTAAAATGAAATTCTATTATTTCTTTTACAGTTATTTTTTCTAATGAATTATACCATTCCATTAATGTAGCCATATCTTTGGCTACATTTTTAGGAAGAGAAGTTTGTATACTTCCAGCTTCATTAGCTAATTTTTTATATTCTCCAACATTAAACCATTCTTTTCTGCTATCTGATGTTCCTTCTTTTAAAATTTTATGGAATTCTTTTATCATTTCTTCTGTTAATTTTTCTTCAGCTACATCTAACATATAATCAACTAATTTAAAATGATTTGCTGTTTCTAATATATCATCTACACTTGCTACTGTTTGCCCCTCAAACAAAATAGTATTAGTTTCGAAAATATATCTTGTTTGATCTTCCGTTAGTTTACTTCCTTCAATATGATTTGTGTTGTAGGCGAATATAACTTGTGTATTATGATATAAGTTTCCTTTTAGTCCCATTTCTTTTTGCTCTTTTAAGCATTCTAAAATATCTATTTTGGAAATATCAAATTTCTCATCTTCATTTTTTAATAACTCATCAATCGTTATTCCAAATGTTTCTGCTAATCTCTTTATTGATTCTATATTCGGCTCTATCATTCCAGATTCATATTTTGATATTGTTCCTGGCTCTACTTCAAGAATTTCTGCAATATCCTTTTGAGTCATTTTTTTACTTTCTCTATATGCTTTTATTTTTTCTCCTAACATAATAAAATCACTCCTTTTTTCTCATATTAATATTATATCATATTATTTCTAAAAAAGAAAGTGATTATACATTTTTTATTTTATTGTTTCCAAATAAGATATTGCATGCATTATGCTATTTTGAAATTAAAATAGTTGCACTTAAAGTAAATATATTAAAAGAAAAATTATTGCTAATGAATTTGAGAAATAGATTGATATTACAAAGTTAAAGAACTAAAAAACAGGAAGAGATTACTCTTTTCCTATTTTGTTTAATTTATCTTCTGCCAAATTAATGCCTATTGGTGAAATTGTAATTTTATCTTTAGTATAATTAATCTTCTGTTCTGTATGCATTTTTCTTAATTTTTTTCTAAATACAGTAATGTTTGAATATTCTGCTAATCTAAACAATTCAGTTTCACAAATATTGTTTTTATAATATAAAATACATAATATTTTTTCTTCTAAATTAATATGAGTATCTAAAATTTTAAAAATATTTTCTTCAATCCATATTACCATATTTTCTTTTACAATTAACTCTTCTATAATTTTAACTGCATCATCATAATCTATGTTCTTTGAATTTCTAACAAACTCAGCAAGAATCCATTTGGAAATATTAAGTAATACCGTAGCATCCATATAATTAGGATCTACCTCATTTATATGTATCATTCCTCTTTTATTTCTTATTGTGTACATAGCAAATAATTGTCTTGGAATTAGTATTCTAAATGAGATACTCTTTGTGATTTGTGACTGTTCAAATTGTTTTAACCTATTTTCATTTAATATAGCTAGCTTATCCTTTAAATTGGTATATTTTCCCTCTGTCTTTAATTCTATCATTCTTATTGCTACTTCAACAAATCTACCCATTTCATTTCCAAAATATTTCCAGTTTCTTTTCTTGTATTCTCTAATAGCATTGTTATATGCATCCATTAACTTATTAGCTAACTCATCTGGATATTCTGATTTTAAAATATTAAGAGCATTCTTATTCATTGTTGCACAAACTTTCTAAAAGTTCTTTAGCATTGTCTTTTCCTGGTATGCTTAATTCTATTGTCCAGCTTTGTCCCTTACCTTTCATTATAAAATTAGACATATCTCTTTTAAATATAGCAGCAAAATTTTTAGCATCATAGCATTTTTGTTTTTCACATAATTTTTTGATTTCTGAGCCTTGTATTTTTTCATTTTCTCCTTTAGCAAATAAAACAATCAATGCAATATTTTTTGTTTTTTCTGCATTAGTCTTTCCCGGAATCTTTTTTAGTATTGTAACAGTTCCATCTTCACTATCGATAGCATATATACCATTTCTTATATATCTATTTTGCTCTTCTGTTATACACTCTATTCTCTCTTCTTTTTCACTTTTATTAGCTATTGTAGTTTCTTCTTGTTCTATATTCATCATTATGAAATCTTTTAATTCTTGTTTGTTTCTTTCTACAAATTCCTCTGAACCCGAAATTGTAAAACTTCTTTCTTTTAAATTTACTGTTATTGTTGTTTCCATATCTTTCTCCTTTTAGTTAATAATATTAAGCCAATATTATTTTTCCTTTCTCCCATATTGACTTCCAAAAAGAATTATGTTACTATTATTAATGATATGAATAAAATTGCGTGGTATTCTATCAATAATTCAAATATAACATTGGGTGATTTTTCTTTTTTATTATTTATATCACTCTTTGTTTGTTTTGTCAAGGTCTTTTTAAAAAAGACCTTTTTTAATTTGTTTGTTTTTCGTTTTTTCTTTTATTTATCTAGGCTTTAGTGCTCCGAAATTTTTTCTTATAATATAACGTGATGTTTTCCGGATCGTCCGAAACGTTTTTAGTTTTAATTATTATGTTGAATCTCCAAGTATTTCTAGCAATTTTAGTTTTCTGTTTTTTTCGACATTTTTCTTACTTTTACCATACACTTCTCAAAAACTTTCCTAAAAAATCAATTGTCGGTTAGACTTTTGTTTTTTAACTTTGTATAATTAATATATACAATCTTTAACTTGTAATTTCATTGTAGATTGCAAAAATGCTCTCTCCCACACAGGAAGGAGGATAATATGGCAGGGAGTATAGAAAAAAGAGGAAAAGACACTTATAGATTAGTAGTATCATGTGGCTATAACCTAGATGGTAAACCTGCAAAACACACCAAAACAGTGCATTGCACAAAAAAGGAGGCAGAAGTCGAACTTGCAAAGTTTGTTACTAAAGTACAAAGTAGAATGGTAGCGGATGGAAAATCTATGACCTTTGCAGAATTTACTGAGATTTGGAAAAGAGATTACGGCAGTAAAGAATTAGCACCTACTACATATGCAAGATATTTAGGAATATTAAATACTAGAATTCTTCCTTATTTCAGCAAATTCAAGTTAGACAAAATTAAGCCAACAGACATTATGAAATTCTACGATATGCTAGAAAATGACACACAAATTAGAAGACTAAAAAATAACAAAGGTGAAAGATTAACGAAACCACTATCCCAAAAAACTATTTTAGAACATCACAGATTACTTCGAGCAATGCTTCATAAAGCGGTTTACTGGCAACTAATTGTAAATAATCCTGCAGAAAGAGTTCAACCACCTAAAACAAGAAAGCCTAAAAGAAAATATTATGATGATGAACAATGTAAAATTCTATTAGAGAATTTAGAGACTCAAGAAATCAAATACAAAGTTGCTATTATCATTACAATATTCACTGGGGTAAGACTTGGCGAACTTATGGGATTAGAATGGAATGATATTGATTTTAGAAATGGAATTATTAGTATTAACAAAGCAAGTCAATATTTATCTGATAAAGGAGTATTTACCAAAGAACCTAAAACAGAAAGCTCAATTAGAGAAGTTGCTATACCTACATTTGTGATTTCATTGCTTGAAGAATATAAGTTGTGGTATGAAGAACAAAAATCATTATATGGCGAATTATGGACTAATTCTAATAGATTATTTGTACAAGCTGATGGCAAACCTATGCATCCAGATACAATCAGTAAATGGTTTGTAAAATTTGTAGGAAATATCGGTCTTCCCGTAATAAACTTTCACGGATTAAGGCATACAAATGCTACACTTTTAATATCTCAAAACATAGATATTGCAGTTGTCGCAGCAAGACTAGGACATGCACAAATTACAACGACATTAAACTTTTATGTGCATCCTGTAATATCACACAATAAGGTTGCAGGAAATGTATTGCAAAATTTATTATTAACACCAAAAGATTAAAAAAAAGATAAAAAGTAAAATTAAGAAATTTATTGAAATATATAGTATTTGAAGGTTATGAAGAGTTCGATTTCTCCCCAAAATCTTCCCATTTTATGAAAAATAGCTAGATTTTAGATATTTTTGCAAAAATAAAAAATCGCTAAAACCTTTAAGGTTCTAGCGACTTAGGCGTGGTTGCGGGGGTAAGACTCGAACTTACGACCTTCGGGTTATGAGCGCCGGCAAAGGCACTTTTGAAGATTTATGAAAGTTTAAGCTTTTGTTGGTATTTAGCCATTTATAGAAGATTTAGTTTGCTGAACATTTATGCAATTTTAGGATGTTTTTGGAAGCAATTCTTCCCATGCTGGATGTTATGGAGCAATGAAATCTTTGTTTTTATGAGTGTAAACAGTTGGTTCGTAGTCTTTTAACCAACAAAAAGAGATGTCAATTTCAAATTGGCATCTCTTTTTCATTAACTTTAATGATAAACCCTAGCACCTTAGCTACCCCCATCTTCATCATTTGAAGCCGTAACATAATTAGCTTTTTCTTTTATTTCGGGCAATGAATTTCCCATAGCAACAGAATTTGGAGTTAATTCAAACATTGACAAATCATTTTCTCCATCACCTATTGTAACTATTTCTTCAGGTTTAATTTCAAAATATTCACAAACAGCTTTAACAGCATTTCCTTTAGAAACCTTAACAGAAGCAACATCGCAATAATAATTTCTACTTGGCTTCAAATCAGGATTTTTAAAACGTTTAGACTCATTTGCAACAGCTATTCCTACACATTCATTTTTTATATAATCTCTAAAAACCTTCATTTTCTCAAAATCAGTACTTGTAATAACAAACTAAACAACTTGCTCCTCTACTGCAACCCTTTCTAATTCTTCATAAGAAACTTCCTTGTCCTTTTCATCTGGATAAGCAGCTTCATTCATAACTAAAAGATCCTTATAGTTCAATTTTATTCTATATCCATTCTCTCTTGAATGTTTTATTAATTGAAGCACCATTTGAGGATCAATTCTCTCATTATAAATTTCAACTCCATTTTCTGCATCATAGGCAGAAGCGCCATTTGAAGAAACTATATATGGACTTGTGCCAATCTGTTCTTGAAAATCCATAGCCTCTCTACGAGATCTTCCAGAAGTCAAAATTATTTTTACACCATTTTCTACACATTTTTTTATTTCTAATTTTGTCTTTTCAGTAACCTCTCTTTGACTATTTGTTAGTGTTTCATCTATATCAATAAAAACTGCTTTTATCATCTTCAAGTCCTTTCATTCCAACTTTTTACTACTTTAAATATTCTTTCACAAATGCATTATTCTCTGAAAACTCACCTTTCTTAGCCATTGCAATCAATTCATCAACCATTTCTTTTGTAATTTTACTACTCTTTTTCTCATAAAATTTCTTTAATGGTTTTTGTAAATCCATCATAACCTTAGTTGCCTTATTAACATTTTGCTCTCTCAATAATTTATTCATTTTCTCAATCTGATTATCATAAATCACTTTACCAATCGCAGTATTTTTTATCTGTTCCAAAGTGTTTTCAGCCGTAATATCTTCAATCTTCAAAACCTTATCTGGCAACTCCCTTCCAATCAATTTTTCAAATTCTTCATCAGTAACGTTTTGAACATCACCAGTATAATATTTTTCGCAAAATTCTTTCTTTACACAAACATCATCTGAATTAATTACTACTTTGTCATTCAAAACAATATTTCTACTTGATTTTCCAACTAAAATCTCATATTCTCCAGCCTCAACTTGCCATCTATCATTTTCAATATCATAATATTCAAAACAATCTCTATCAAGAACTATATGAACATCTTTTTCTTCACCTGGATTTAAATCAACCTTAGCAAAATCTCTCAATTCTTTATCAGGTCTAAATACTACAGAATCAGCTTTCTTAACATATATTTGAGCGATTTCTTTTCCAGCAACATCTCCAACATTTTTTATTTTAAATCTAATGTCTACCTTTTCATTCTCAATATTAACTTTCAAATCAAAATATTCAAACTCTGTATAGCTCAAACCAAATCCAAATGGAAATAACACATCTTTTCCAACCTTGTCATAATATTTGTATCCCACATAAACAGACTCTTTATATTCAACAGTTATTTCATTTCCAGGATAATTATTAAAACAAGAAGTATCTTCTAATTTATTAGGATAAGTTTCAGCCAATTTACCATTTGGATTCACATTACCAAGAATGCAATCGACAACAGCTTTTCCGCCAGCTTCTCCACCAATGTATCCTGCTAAAATCCCTTTAACTTTATCTTTCCAAGGCATCAATATAGGAGAACCATTTGACAAAACAACAATAACATTTTCATTAACATTACAAATTTCATCAATTAATTTATTTTGATTTTCAGGCATATCTAAAGTTTCTCTATCAACACCTTCAGATTCATAATTCTCTGTAAGGCCTGCAAACACAAGTACAACGTCATTATTCTTAGCAACTTTAACAGCTTCACTTCTCAACTTTTCATCATTTTCAGACTCAATTCTTTCATATCCTTGAGCATATTCAACATCAATTCCATTTTGAACCAAGTTATCATAAGCATTTTCAATCTTATATGGATTAATAGTCGAACTTCCTGCACCTTGATATCTTGGAGTTTTGGCCATATCACCTATAACAGCAATTTTCTTATTTTTTATAGGAAGAATATTATTATCGTTTTTTAATAATACAATTGTCTCTTCAGCAATTTCCTCAGCAATCTCATGATGAACCTTCTGATCATATTCAAAAGAAGTTTCTTTACCGGCTTTATTCATTTCTAAATATGCTCCTAACTTTTCATCATATGCAAACTGATTACTTCCCTTTCTAGCAATATCAATAATTCTATCAACAGCTTCATTTAACTCTGTTTCAGAAATTTCTCCATTCTTAACAGCTTCAATAATTTCTTTGGCACCATTACCTCTTCCACCAGGCATTTCCAACTCATGAGTAGCTTTCAATCCTTTAACTCTATCATTTTCAGCACCCCAATCAGAAATAACAATCCCATCAAAATTCCATTCTTTTCTTAAAATATCATTCAATAAATGTTGATTCTCACTACAATATTCGCCATTAGCCTTATTATAAGCACTCATAATAGACCAAGGTTTAGCATTTTTTATAATCATTTCAAAAGCCTTTAAATACACTTCTCTCAAAGCTCTTTCATCAATAACCACATCAATAGTTCTTCTTCTATTCTCTTGATTATTAACAGCAAAATGTTTTACACAAGCTCCAACATTTTGACTTTGAAGTCCCTTCACATATTCCATGCCAAGAATTCCTGTTAAATAAGAATCCTCAGAAAAATACTCAAAGTTTCTACCACACAAAGGACTTCTCTTTATATTAATAGCAGGACCTAAAACAATATTAACCTCTTCTTTTCTAGCCTCTTTTCCCAAAGTTTTTCCTAATAAATAAATCAACTCTCTATTCCAAGTATTACCTAAACTAGCAGAAGCAGGAAAACACGTAGAAATCTCACTTTCATTTATACCAAGATTATCAGCCTTAGTTTTTTGAACCCTCAACCCATGAGGTCCATCTGACATAGTAATCTTAGGAATCCCATACTTTTCAAGTTCAAGGCTATGCCAATAATCATTACCAACACACAAACTTGCCTTCTCTTCCAAAGACATTTTTTCAATTACATCTTTATACTTCATACACTAAATTCCCTTTCAGAAAATACTCTAAAAATAATAAAATACTTATATCACAATTTTTATCAATATTCAATTGACATCGTAAGATATCAGGTGAACTTAGTTAATGATGTGAAACGCAAGGATCATCAGAGATACAACTATCTGGATGAAGCAAATGCTGCTAGTACTGAGGCTGAACGCTCTCGTGCAATTGACTTTTTGCATGCATGTGACTATGCAATCGCAAATTTCGTGAAACTCGACAACGTTACAGCAAAAGACATTGCATTTTTTACTTTTGTATTAACCTATAGATATTTTCCATACGTCCCTTTGATTATATATATAAAATCGTTCATATATATAACCTCATATGCCTTCACACACAAACATATTCAATAAAAAATTTAACAGTTTTGCCAAAAACACTAATAATTAAATAAAAAGTATCAAAAATGGTATGCATAATATTGAGAAGCATATCATATTATGGTACAATAATAATTACTAGTTTTTAGTACAAACCACATTGGCAATATTCACACAGATAGAATACTTGCCAATTTTTATAAGAAAAAACTTAATCAAAATATGGAAAGCTTAATACATCTTCAATCACAAGACAGCTTTCTAATTTAAATATATAAACAAACACAGAAATAAACGGTAATTAAATGAAAAAAGTATTATTAAATCAATTTTTCCTAGACAAAGAAAAAGACATATCAATCAGTATACACAGAAAAAATGAAGACGAACTAACATACATAATTGAAACACCAAATCACAAAACTGGAAACTTAATAACAAATGTTAATTGTAAGTGAAAAATGGTCCAACTTATAATTAAAATTTTTAGATGACATAATAGTTCGAATAACCTCTTAACTGATAAAAATAAAAATTTCTTATAAGTGTCAATACTTGATTTATCAATACGGTTTAGTATTGATACGTTAAGAAATTTCTATATGATTAATCGTTAGGTTATGTAACTTGGTGGTCCAAAATTCAATTATAATTTAGATAAAATACCTGAAGAGCAATTGGTTAAAATTTTTAAAGGATTTGACAAAAATATAATTAATATTGGTACTAACAAGCCTATTCATATTGCTAATAAAGAGTTACTAAAACAATGTGCAGAATCTTTTTATGAAACTGAAAAAGATTCTTTAATAAAAATACAATTATTATTTAGAAATTTCGTTGACTATGTTTTTAATAATAACAGAGAAAAAAAATTAAACAAATTAAGTAATGCACAAAGATTTTATATCTTTCAAAATATTAATAAAGACTTAAAAGAAATATCTGAAGATTATATTTGTGATTATTCTTTATCATATAGTATTAAATGATATTGATTATATAAAGAAATGCCAAGTTTGTGGTAAATACTTTTTCTCTAATAAGAATATTACTTTATATTGTAATGGTAAATATTCAGAAGATATTACCTGTAAAGAATATGGAATTAAAACATCTCAAAAAAGAAAAGAAAATGAAGAATCTGTATATGGCAAATATAGACAAATATATGCAAAAAAAACTATGGCAGTAAAAAGGCATCCAGATATTCCAGAATATAAAGAAAATTATAAAAATTGGAAACCTTTGGCTTTGAAATATTTACAAGAATATAAAAGTGGCACTTTGGATGCAAAAACCTTTGAAAAATGGTTAAAGTACACATCAGATGAAAAAATAAAATCTAAACTAAAAACTATAGATGAATTTAAAGATTAAGTATCTATGAAAGGAGACTTCTATGCTAATAAAAGTAAATAATATAAATATCAATTATGAAGTTTATGGACAGGGTTCGCCTATAATTTTATTGCATGGCAATCAAGAAACACATGAAATTTTTGACAATTTAATTGAAAAATTGGAGGAAACTCATATCGTTTATGCTTTAGATAGCAGATGTCATGGAAAAAGCGATAATCCAAAAGAAATTTCTTATGATTTAATGGCAGAAGATACAATTGCTTTTATAAAAGAATTAAAAATTTCAAAACCTACATTTTATGGTTTTAGTGACGGAGGAATTATAGGCTTACTAGTTTCAATAAAAGAGCCTGAGTTATTATCGAATTTAATTATTAGTGGTGCAAATATATCTCCTGATGTTTTTACAACTTTTGATATGTTATTAACTAAATTATTTTACTTTTTCACTAGAAGTAAATTTATTAAGATGATGCTTGATGAGCCTAATATTCCTTTAGAAGATTTACAAAAAATTTCTATTCCAGTTCATGTATTAGCTGGTGAAAAAGATGTTATAAAATTAGAACACACAAAGTTAATTGCAAATAATATTAAAAATAGTACATTAGAAATAATAAAAGGCGAAAAACACGGAAGTTATATTATTCACAGCGATAAAATTTATAAAATTATAAAAAAGTATTTGGAGGATTAAAATGTCAAACTTATATATAATAACTGGTCCTGCAGGAGTGGGAAAAAGTACAATTTCAAGAAGAATAGCAGAATCAAAAAATAAATCTGCACTAATTGAAGGTGATGAAATTTATCATCAAGTAGTTGGTGGATATGTTCAAGCTTGGAAAGAAGGAAATCATCTAGATACATTCTGGAAAATTTGTTTAAGTTCTATAGAAACTTATCTTGAAGATGGATATGATGTTATTTTTAATTATATTGTAAATCCTGAAAATGTTGAATTGATAAAAAATAAATTAAAAAACCATACTATAAAATTCGTTGTCTTAGTAGTTGACGAAAAAACATTACTTTTAAGAGATAAGGAAAGATCTGAAGATTGTCAAATGAAAGAATGTTGTATTGTTTTATTAAATAGCTTTAAAAATAAAAATTATAATGCTCAAAGCATATTAGATACTACAAATTTATCAGTTAATGAAACAATTGATATTATTGAAAATGATAATAGATTTATATTATAGGAGGGTACAGATGGATGTAAAATTAGATTATTCTATTACAGTAGATGAATTCTTGGAAATGGTTGAATCTGTTGGTTGGAAGACATATACAAGAGAGCAAATTGAAAAAGCATTACAAAATACAATGTATATGGTAAAAGCAACTGTCAACGGAAAAACAGCTGGCATAGGTAGAGTTGTTGGTGATTATAGTATTGTTTGTATACTAACAGATATCTGTGTAAAGCCTGAATTTCAAGGCCAAGGTATTGGGCTAAAAATCACATCAGAATTAAAAAAATTAATTGAAGATAATGTGTCTGATGGCGAAAAAATGCAAATAGAATTAACCCCTACTGCTGGTAATGAACCATTCTATGAAAAGGCTGGATTTAAATACAATCCTGACAAAATAACTGGAATGTATTTATGGATAAAAAAATAATTAAAAGAAGGAAATTATATGAAAAATATAGAAAAAAGAGATTTATATGATATTAACAGAGTTTTAACAGGAAAAACTATCTTTAAGGGTGATTCTATTCCAGATAACAACTACATAGTTGTCGTTTTAGTATTTATACAAAATAGTGATGGAAAATTCTTAATTCAAAAAAGAAGCAAAATAAAAAATGGCAAATATGCTACTACTGGTGGTCATCCAAAGTCTGGTGAAAATAGTATTCAAGGAATTATAAGTGAAGTAAAAGAAGAAATTGGATTAGATATCAATTCAAAAGATTTAAAACTATATTATTCTGGCAGATCTGATTCAGAAAAAGTTTTTTGGGATGACTATTATATCAAAATGGATGTACCTAATATTCAAAATTTGTCCTTACAAAAAGAAGAAGTTGAATCTGTTTGTTGGCTCTCTATAGATGAGATTAATTCTTTAATGAATGGAGATAAATTTTTCAAAAATCACTATGAAGAATTTGAAATATTATTAAATTGGTTGAAGGAAGGTGAAAAAACATGCTACACAAAATGAAATTACAAGAAAGCCCATTTGAAAGAATTAAAAGTGGAACAAAAACTGTGGAATTTAGATTATATGATGAAAAAAGAAGCAAGATAAACATTGGTGATCAAATAGAATTTTCTAAATTACCTGATTTACAAGAAACTATCCTTGTAGATGTATTAGATTTATATAGGGATAATACATTTGAAAATTTATTTAAAAAATTATTTGATGATGATGAAGAAATAAAAAGAAAAACATCAGCAATGTATCAATATTATAGTCATGATGAAGAAAAACAATATGGTGTTGTTGGAATAAAAATTTCATTAGTAAAGTAAATTTAAGGAGCAGAATATGAGAAAATTAAATTTAATAGTTGTATTCAATAAAGATTTAAATAAAGGACTTTTCTGTATTAGATCTAAAAATCCATATAAGGGAAAATATAATTTTGTTGGTGGTAAAGTTGAAGAAAATGAAACCAATGATGAAGCAGCCTATAGAGAACTATTTGAAGAAACAGGAATAAGTAAAAACGATATTGAATTAGACCATTTTATGGATTTAAATTATTTTAAATACGAGAATAATTTACAAGTTTATTATGGAATTCTAAAACATGATGTAAATTTAGTTGAAGAAAAAAACAAATTAGAATGGGTAGAACTTAATCAAGAATTGTTAAACAATAATAAATTTGGTGGAAATTATAATATTCCTCACATAATAACACAAATTAAAGTATTCTTAAAAAATGGAACAGGACTTGGAAAGTATTAAAATTAGATATAATTAAAGAACTTGAAAGAAGGTAAAATGTAAATATGAATAACATTGATTTTTTAAATAAAACTTTAGAAATAAAAATAGATAGACCTATGGGTAGCAAACATCCAAAGCATGGATTTATTTATCCATTAAATTATGGTTATGTGCCTAATACCATAAGTGGTGATGGTGAAGAATTAGATGCTTATGTTTTAGGAATTTATGAACCATTAGAAACCTTTACTGGAAAATGTATTGCAATAATTCATAGAACAAATGATAACGATGATAAATTAATTATTGTGCCTGAAAATAAATCTTTTTCAAATAATGAAATACGAGTTCTAACAGATTTTCAAGAGCAATATTTCGAAAGTGAAATATTAAGAAGTTCAAAATATTTAGAATTTAGTAAAAATATTCCTGAATTATCTGTTACTAATTTAAAAAATAGCTTAAATTTTTATAAAACTGCTGGATTTAAAGTGGAATATGATAGACCTGAGAATAAATTTGCATTTATAAGTTTGGACGAAATTCAATTTATGTTACAAGAAATTGCTAATAATGATAAATGGGATGTTTCTCCCCTTTCCTATCCTTTTGGAAATGGTATCAACTTTCAATTAGAAGTAGAAAATCTAGATGAAATATATAATAATTTTAAAAATTCAAATTATAAAATAACTTTTGATATTCAAGAAAATTGGTATAGACAAGATGATAAAATGTTAGGAAATAAAGAATTTTTAATACAAGATCCTGATGGATATTTATTAAGATTTTCTGAAGATTTAGGAGAAAAGGAAGTATAAAATATGATTAGATCCATAGAACACGTTCCTTCTGCAAAAGAATTTAATTATTTAACAGACTCTGTATATAATTATGACTTTGATATTATAAGTTTTGCTTTACATTATACATCTAATAAACGAGATCCTAACTTTGCTTATATACATTGTTTACTTTCAGACTGGTATAATAAAGGATTTATAACAAAAGAAGATATATTACAATGGTTAGATTTAATGAAGAAAAAGTATAATAAATAAAAATGCACTTGCTCTATAATTGAAGTGAACCCAAATTATTAGACAAAAAAGTTTAATAAGGAGGGTTCATTTTATGTCAAAATATTCAGATGAATTTAAATTAATGGTTGTTCAATATCATAATAAACAAAAACTTGGTATTGAAAGTACTGCAAAATATTTTAATATTCCCTCAGTTCAAACCGTTAGAAAGTGGGTAAAAAGATATCAAGAACATGGAGCAAAAGGATTATTAAAAAATTGTAAGTCTTCATACATTGTCGCTTGATTAGGCTTTGCCGACAAAACCGACAGCGTTATAAACCTGCTCAAGCTTCTCTTTTGCGATTCCATGTGCGACTTTTGCTCCTTTCGCATAGATTTCCGTTAAGTAAGAGTCGTACTCCGGAGAATTCAGTTCATTGTATTTCTTCTGGATTCCTTCGAGAGCATCTGCGACTACCTCACCAACAGCTACCTTGAACTTTCCATAGCCTACACCTTCAAATTCTTTTTCGACTTCAGAAGTAGACTTCTGAGTAATCGAAGAGTAAATGTTGATGAGGTTCTGGATTCCAGGCTGTTCATCCGAATATCTTACGACATTTTCGGAATCAGTAACGGCCTTTTTGAACTTTTTGATGATAACATCACGCGGATCAAGCAAAGAAATATATCCGTTAGGATTAGGATCCGATTTGGACATTTTCTTTGAGGGGTCCTGAAGACTCATGATTCTTGCACCGATTTCAGAAATAAAGGCTTCGGGAATCTTAAAGATTTCCTTATTGTAGGTAGAATTAAATCTCCTTGCAATATCTCTGGTAATTTCCAGATGCTGCCTCTGATCTTCACCAACAGGTACAAAATCAGAATCATACAACAGAATGTCTGCTGCCATCAACACAGGATAGTCAAACAGTCCAACGCCAACGTTTTCCTGTTTCTGAGACTTATCTTTGAACTGTGTCATTCTGCTCAATTCACCCATATAGGTAGAGCAGTTCAAAATCCATGCAAGCTCTGCATGTTCGTGAACATGTGATTGCACAAAGATAGTATTTACCTGAGGATCCAATCCGCAAGCAATGTACTGCATAACAGCTTTCTTTGTGTTTTCACGCAGGGTTTCCGGGTTCTGGCGAATGGTAATTGAGTGCAAATCAGCAATGAAAAACTTGCAATCGTATTCATGCTGAATCGTTACCCAGTTTCTCAAGGCACCCAAATAGTTGCCAAGAGTCAGAACACCAGAAGGCTGGATTCCGCTAAGAATGGTTTGTTTGTTCATAAAGAACACTCCTTTCATGGTTTATATATTGTTGTCAATGCGCGCATAAACTATCATCTTTTGAAAATAGCTTATACATCATATTTTACGACTTTTTATGTTAATTGTTAACGTATTATCCACATTATATCGTATATTTTCCACTTTTTTAGATGTTTTTATACTTTGGGTAGTTCATTTGCATATTTTTTAGTTCTTCATCTGTTGGAATATAATCTCCCATTGTATGTTCAATATTCTTGTTAAGATATTCCTTTACTTTGCTGAACAGATTAATGACGTCGTTTGCGGTCTTTGCGTCGGGAAGAACAACATCATCAGAATCAGAATTATCATCTTCATCAAGTTCATCTGCAGCAGTAGGTGCAGGAGAGTTACCTGATATATTTTCAATAGTGTCAAAGTCATCAAAATCGTCATCGAAAGGATAAAATGAATCATTATCATCATCGTTATCAGATGAGAATCGTGAAAAGCGGGTATCCAGTTCTTCAGGGTCGTCAACTTTGGTGACTATAAGAACAATACATTCTGCTGACACAGGAATCGCCTCAATCATAAGAGGAATATCTTCGGCATCAAATCCTAATTCGGCAGAAGCCTGCTGCATCATATCTCTGAATAAAGCTTTTGCTTTGTCACTGCCATAAGCAAGTTCGCTTATTTTTAAATGTCTTGCGGCAAGGTCAGCTTTGTTGAGTGTACAGCGTATCTGGTTGTCATTTATCTTTTCAATCTTCATATAATCACTTCCAATCTGGCAATCCGTCCATACATATTTTTCTGGATTGGTTGTAAAATAATAATACCCATTTTTGATGGATATGTAAAGGTATTTGAGGCGTTAAAAAGTATTATTTACTAAAAATTTATATTTGTTATTGACTTTTTAAAATATTGTGGTAATATAATAACTGAACCAATTAGTATTGTAGAAAAGGAGGTTAATTAAATATCTGATAAGTATGAGATTATAAAGGTTCTTGCCAGGACCGGTCATTCTACGGTATATCTTGTAAGGCATAAGCTTCTTAATGTATACAGAGCTGCCAAGATAGTTATGAAGACTTGTGATGATTATGAGAGAATACTGCGGGAGGCTGATATGATTAAGAACCTCAAGTGTCCAGGCATACCGGTCGTATTTGACATTGAAGATAACAATGATAGTATCTGCATTATAGAAGAATATATTTCTGGTAAATCTTTGACGGAATATATAAGTGAGGCAGGATGCATTACCGCACATGATATGGCAGATATAGGCATCAGGATTTGCGATATTATTTCATATCTCCACGAATGTGCAGGGATAGTTCATCTTGATATTAAGCCATCTAATATAATTATAAGAGATAATTCAGATGGGAAGCGGGAAGTATTCATTATTGACTTTGATAATTCAGATATGATTGATGGACGCCATGCCGGGCATGCAATGTATATAACAGCGGGCTATGCTGCACCGGAACAGTACAACGGTGATGGCGGTGTCAGGTCAGATATATAGTATTGGAATTTTACTTTTGTATATGGCATCAAGTGGTCATGTACAGTCTTTTACATCCGAAGCAGAATCGGTCTGCCGGTTGTATTCAAATTCAATTGGACCTGTTATAAGAAAGTGTATCAGGCACAATTCGATTCAAAGATATAAGTCCATAGCAGCATTACGAAAAGAGCTATGCAGTATATCGGATACCATGAATTACAAAAAAATAGCAAAATTTGATATTACAAAGAAATTTTTAGGATTTTTTCGTGGAAAGAAATCTGTAATAGTGGATAAAAACAATACTGATAAGGTTTGTCATATATATGTATATGGTTTTATGCATAATTCGGGTGCTACACATTTCTGTCTTTGTTTTGCATCATTCTTAAAAAGAAAGAAACGGAATGTTATATGTATCAGGCATAATGACACATCAGATTACAGGGCAGTTACAGACAAGGGAACATTATGTAACGGTATATATACAATAGGAGCAGATAAGATTAAGGGAAAAGCCGGGATTGATATTATACCTGATTATAATGGCTGCATCACATATAATCTGTCAGGATATGAGTATATAATTCATGACTGCGGATGTATAGACGAGCACTGTAACAGTAGAAGAGGTGAATGTGCAGAAGGTGGAAAAGATGGCATTACTATATTTGTAGGCAATACGAATTACCGAAGAAATAATATGACAGCTATGGAAAGTGTAACAAGTGACAGCATTATTTTTATTAATCATATTGGCGGAATGATTTCATAAGCAGTTATAAAGGTAAGTGCAGAATTTACCGTTTCCCATGTATATATGAATGGGATAGTGCTAATGAACTGTTTGAGGAGGAAGCAGATGAAATTATGGAAATTATTGAAAAATAATATACCACGCACATCTGCATTATTACATGGCAGCAGAATGCTGAAAGTCGGTGTGATTGGTGCAGGACGCGGAGTTGGGACAACACATTTTGCGTTGATGGCATCTAATTATTTTGCAAATGGTTTAGGTTATAAGACTGCTGTCGTAGAATGTAATGGTCATGGAGATTTTGTGAAATTATACGATGAGACAAAAAATATGGATGGAGACATGCGGTGTTTTTCATATAAAGGAATTGATTGTTGCATATGCCCGACGACAGATGAATTAGGGCAGCTGTATATGAAAAAATATGATGTGGTAATCTGCGATATGAATTATGAAGCAAAAGATAATATTGCCGAATTTTTAAGATGTGATGTACGTATAGTGGTCGGTTCCACTTCGGTATATAAACTGGGAAGATTGATAAGAGCTGTTGAAGGCTTTGAAGGTGCAGATTTTATGGTGGCAGTTTTTATGTCAGATAAAAAACAACTA
>ERZ780195.1114-NODE-1114-length-23538-cov-18.238811_pt1 | contig 23538 bp, 19 predicted proteins | sample MGYA00511017_ERZ780195 | MGnify/ENA primary metagenome ERZ780195 (study PRJEB29588, sample SAMEA2159974) | human gut metagenome | biome: human gut; feature: human-associated habitat; material: faeces | place: Denmark | collected 2008/2010 ...
GCCGACTACCCTCAAAGAGCTGGCTGCCGTGCTGGGCAAGGAAACCATCGACACCGTGCGCCCAGATAGGGCGTTGAGCAAAGTAGTGTAAGGCACTACCCCGTAAGATAACACGGGAAACAACCTGCCTAACCGAAAGGCGAAAGCTGAAACGGGAACACAGCACGGCAGGAAAGCAGTAAGTCACCTAAAGATAACTTGGTGCGACTGAACTGCAATGTTAAGTGGATATGAGGCTTAAGTTGGGTTTACTGAACGCAAGTTTCTAATTTCTGTTATCGGTCAGACGGAGGAAAGTATCTGTAACCTCTGGCACACTGGCGATTGGTTATAGGTGTCAATCAATCGGTTATCAAAAACGGTGTGCAATCTGTAGGAGAACCTATGGCAAGGAAACGAAAGCGGAGACCGACAATCCACATTTGCCTATGCTCAACGCTAACTGGGGATGCCCTAAACAGGAACGCCAACCGAAGGAGGTGAAAATTCGGCTATGGCTGTAGAGCCTGAAAATCCTGCATGGGCACGGAACGCCCGTAGTAGTCCGAGAGGGGTAATGACCCTCACATGGCGAAGGGGCGTAGTTATTGTGTACTAAAAGAAAAGTTGATTAGGGAGGAAAACCTCAAAATGCAACCAACAACCGAAATTTTAGCAAGAATCAGTAGAAACTCACTCGCAAATAAAGATGAAATTTTTACCAGACTGTATCGCTATATGCTGAGGCCAGACCTGTATTTTCTGGCATATAAAAATCTGTATGCCAACAGTGGTGCCGCAACTAAGGGTGCAAACGATGACACGGCAGATGGATTCAGCGAAGCCAAAATCGCAAATATCATCCAAAGGCTCGCTGATGAAACCTACCAGCCCACACCCGCCAGAAGAACCTATATCCAGAAGAAGAACAATCCCAAGAAAAAGCGACCTCTGGGAATCCCGACATTCACAGATAAGCTGGTACAGGAAGTTCTGCGGATGGTTCTCGAAGCGGTGTATGAGCCTGTTTTCTTGCCAGTTTCCCATGGATTCAGACCCAAAAGGAGCTGCCATACCGCACTGAAATCCTTAAAAATGGAGTTCAATGGTATGCGTTGGTTCGTGGAGGGTGACATCAAAGGGTGCTTTGACAATATCGACCACAGCGTTCTTGTAGGCTTGATTCATAGTAAAATCAAGGATGCCCGGTTGATAAAGCTGATTTACAAATTTCTAAAGGCTGGATATTTGGAGGATTGGAAATATCACAAAACCTACAGTGGTACTCCACAGGGCGGTATCATTTCTCCGCTCCTTGCTAACATCTATCTGCATGAGCTGGACAAATTTGTAATGAAGCTGAAAAGCGAATTTGATACCCATGGGCAAGAACCTGTCAGGACAGAATATCGCCTCCTAAGCAATGACCTCCAGAAACTTTCCTATCACATCGGCAGACGCACCGGGGCAGAAAGAGAACAACTGCTTTCCGAATACAACGAAAAGCGGAAGCTCATGCTGAAAATGCCCTGTACAGCTCAGACAAAAAAGTGCATCAAGTATATCCGCTATGCGGATGACTTTATTCTCGGTGTGAAAGGAAGTCAAGAGGACTGCCAGTGGATAAAGAGTAAACTTTCTGAGTTTATCCGTGAAACCTTAAAGATGGAACTCAGCGAAGAAAAAACACTCATCACTCACAGCAGCGAAAGGGCAAGATTTTTGGGGTATGATGTTCGTGTTCGCAGAAGCAGCATTATCAAGCATGGTGGGCCAGGCAAAAAGACAAAACGCACCCTCAACAATTCCTGTGAACTGTCTATCCCATTCGATGATAAGATTCACAGCTTCATTTTCGCCAAGGAAATTGCGATACAGAAACCGGATGGGAAACTCATGCCTGTCCGCCGTAAATCTCTTTTGCGACTCACAGATTTGGAAATCGTTTCTGCCTACAATGCGGAACTGCGGGGAATCTGCAACTACTATGGAATTGCCAGCAATTTTTATAAACTGTGCTACTTTTCCTATCTCATGGAATACAGTTGCCTCAAAACCCTCGCAAGTAAGCATAAATGCACCATAGCCAAGGTGGTTGAGAAATTCAAAGACCACTACGGAGAATGGGGAATCCCCTACGAAACCAAAACGGGGCAAAAACGATGCTATTTTGCAAAATACTCCGATTGCAAGGATAAGGCCAATCCGACGGACATCGTATGCAATGCTGCGGTGGAGTACGGATATTCCCGAACAGCCTTGGAGCAGAGATTGAAAGCAAAGGTCTGTGAGCTATGCGGTACGACCGAGAGCGATTGTTACGAAGTTCACCATGTCAACAAGCTCAAAAACCTTAAGGGCAAGCAGGCATGGGAGGTTGCAATGATTGCAAAACGGCGTAAAACGCTGGTTGTGTGCAAAAAATGCCATGTTGCAATCCACAACCAGTGAGTAACTGCTGACCGAACGATAACAGAGCCGGATACATTGAGAGATGTAAGTCCGGTTCCCGGAGAGGGTGGTGCGAACCTACCATAGTAATATGGCAAGGCGGTGCCTCCCTACTCCACTTCAACACCGGTGAAAGCCGCGGACGCGAGGTATCGCACTCTCTGAACTACCAGAAGCTCGGAAAATCGCTGATGACGATGGACGAATTAGCCGTTATGGATGGCGGCAAGTGCATCCTCCAATTGCGCGGTGTGCGCCCGTTTTTATCCGAAAAATACGACATTACCAAACACCCGAACTACAAATATCTGTCTGATTTTCAACCAAAGAACGCTTTCCATATCGAAAAATACTTGTCGCATCAGCTGAAACTGCGGCTGGAAGAAGAATTTGCCGCTATTGAAGTCGAGGTCAGCGGCACGTCCGAGGAAGAGGAAGCGCTTCTGGATGAATGGGCAGAGGAACTTCAACAGCAGGCTGCCGAATCCGGCGGCCTTTTCTAATCCCAATATATGAATATGGAGGTATATTTCTATGGCATTTTTCTCGTCTGCAGTGACGGTACTGCAAACGCTTGTGATTGCCCTTGGCGCGGGTCTGGGCATCTGGGGTGTCATCAACCTGCTGGAAGGGTATGGCAACGATAACCCCGGCGCAAAGTCCCAAGGCATCAAGCAGCTGATGGCAGGCGGCGGGGTGGCGCTGATTGGCACCACCCTTGTTCCGCTGCTGTCCGGTCTGTTCGGATGAACAAAGCACCATCTTTCACCCGCTTCCGGAGGATAACGGAAGCGGGTTCTTCAGGAGGGATGTCCTTTGAATTTCATCTGGGATAAAATCACGGAATGGCTGAAAGGGCTGCTGGTCAGCGGCATCATCAGCAACCTGTCTGGTCTGTTTGATGCCATCAACACCCGCGTGGGCGAGGCGGCGGCGGTCGTCGGCACAACGCCGCAAGCATGGCACGGCGGCATCTTCCAGATGATTCGCAGCCTGTCGGAAAACGTCGTTGTGCCGATTGCAGGCATTATTCTGACCTTCATCATGTGTTTGGAACTGATACAGATGCTTATTGACCGCAACAGCCTGCATGACTTTGACACCTTCCTTTTCTTCAAGTGGATTTTCAAGACCTTCGCCGCAGTGCTGATTGTCACCAACACATGGAATATCGTGATGGCGGTTTTCGATGTTGCGCAGAACGTCGTCAGTCAGGCATCGGGCATCATCATCGGCGATACCGCGCTGGATGCTGCCGCGCTGCTTGGAGACATGGAGCAGGCGCTGATGGCAATGGAAATCGGCCCGCTGTTCGGGCTGTGGTTTCAGTCCTCGCTGATGGGCATCTTGGCGTGGGTGCTGAGCATCTGCATCTTCATCGTCATATATGGGCGTATGATTGAGATTTACATGGTCACATCCATTGCGCCGATTCCGATGGCGACGATGGTGAATCGGGAATGGGGGCAGATGGGCAGCAACTATCTGCGGTCGCTCTTTGCGCTGGGTTTTCAGGCATTCCTCATCATGGTCTGCGTCGCGATTTATGCGGTACTCGTGCAGGGCATCAGCGCCGGCGGCGACATCGGCACCGCCTTGTGGACGTGCATCGGCTACACGGTGCTGCTGTGCTTCACGCTCTTCAAAACCAGCAGCGTCGCGAAATCTATTTTTAATGCCGGGTAATTAGTTATGCCGATAAATATGTGATGAGGCCTGTAAAACCGCCATGCAAAACAAAAAGTATCGGTCTAATTCTAAGCTACTTCGTCCTTTCTGATATAGTGTAGGTGGTAGCAAATCACCCACCACAGAAAGGAGTTCCTATGAAATTTGATGAACAAGGGTTCCGTCATCTCGTTGACGAAACCATCTCCACAATCATACGGTTAGGCACAACGTCCCATGCTGTGCTTGACCGTTATGAACGCTTTACTGAAATGCTGGTAGGACACTTAAAAAGTCTGGATCAGCCGTTTGAACTGACGCTCTGCCTTGAATGGGTCAATTCTCTGGATCACGATCCGGCTTGCGTGCTTAGCGCATCCTATGTTGAATGGAAAGCACTGCACAGGTTCGTCCATCTGCTGGCAGAACAGCAGACTGGAACGCTGACGGAATGGCATCATTATCTGTGTTTCACCCCGAAACTTCCTGAAACTGATGAATATAAAAACATTCTTGCTGAATTTCAGAAAGTTATGAAAGAGGAAGGCAAATATCCGACTACCATAAAGTCGTACAGTTCCATGGTCTGCAGGCTTCTTCTTTATCTGGAAAGCGTAGGTACTACAAAGTTTTCCGAGGTAAGGAACCCAAACCTTCTGGACTATTTCCAGACAGACCGGTTCAAGAACCGGAACCTGAAAGGGGTTCAGACGGAATTGTGTGTCCTGAAAAAGTTCCTGCGGTTTGCAACAGATGCCGGTTACACAGCCTGCAAGACTCTTCCTTATGCCCTGCCTAAAATCCGCCAGTCCAGAAATAAGATCATTACTACGATTGACGAAAAAGTAGAGGCAGACCTTCTGGAAGATGAGCCGAACAGCCTTGTCAACAAGAGGGATCAGGCGATTCTCCTGTTGGCGCTGCATACCGGCCTCCGAAGCTGTGACATCCGGGCATTGAGGTTCTGCGACATCGACTGGGAAAAAGAGACCATCCATATCCGCCAGAAAAAGACGGGCGTTGACCTTGAAATTCCCATAGACAGCGCCACTCAAAACGCCATTATTGATTACATTCTGAACGAGCGCCGGGACTGTGAGCAGGAATACATTTTCGTCACGTCCGTAGGCCCGATAAAAAAGCTGGCCCGCAGGCATTACAGGATGAAATACCGTACACAGGGGACGGAATCCTATGAAAATCTTCCGCACGATGGTCTCCATATTTACCGGCGCACTTTTGCGTCGCGGCTTTTGCAGTCAGGAACACCGTTGCCGCTCATTTCCGAAATGTTAGGGCATATCGACAAAAACTCTGTCCGCGTGTATCTCTCAACGGATGAAACAAAAATGAAGCGGTGTGCGTTAGACATCTCCCTGATTCCTTGCCGAAGGGAGGAATACTGATGTACGCAAGCAAATTTGGCCCTGTTATGGAAGAAATGCTTACCATCCGGCAGCGTTCCGGTTTACAGTTAAAGTTTATTGTTTTTTTCCTTGACGACTTTGATGCTTTCTGTGCCAGAGAGTATCCAGAAGCCACCCTTCTTACAAAGGAGATTGCCGAAACATGGATTCACAGCTCCGATTCTCCATCCCGGCACCACATGGCGCGGCGGGTCTTAACAATGAAGCATATCGGGGAATACCAGCAGTCACTTGGCTTAAACGCTTATGTCCCGAATTACCGGATTAAGAGGTCAAAGGCAGAGGAACCCCATCTGTTTACGGATGAACAGCTTTCGCTGTTTTTTAAAACTGTTGACACAAAGCTGATCCCAACAGAGACCTATCCGTATAAAGACACCATGTTCCCGGTATTTTTCCGGTTAGTTTACTGTTGTGGCCTCCGCAGCTCCGAAGCGTGCAACCTGAAGGTGTCAGATATTGATTTCCCCAAAGGAACGATCTGTATCTACCAATCGAAGGGCATGAAAGATAGGGAGCTTCCCTTGTCAGATGACCTTCTGGACTTATGCTACCGTTTTGACCAGTATTACCAGAAGCAGTTCCCTGACCGTACTTATTTTTTCAAGCCGAACCAGGAACGGGAGCACATGATAAGCGCCGATGTCTGCAAGATTTTTCAGGCCATACTTAAAAAGGCTGGGTTGTTGGAACTGCCCGGAAAAAGGTTTACAACGCATGGCCTCCGCCATCTCTTTGCTGTTCAAAACATTAAAAAATGCGCTGACGCAGGAGAAGATTTCTATAACTGGATTCAGTATCTTTGCAGGTACATGGGACACAAACACATCCGCTATACACTGTACTATCTGCATATAACCTCACAGCTTTTCCCTGTCTACCGGGAGAAGCTGGACGCTCTTGAGAAAGGAATCGGTGTGGTCTATGCGGAAGAATAAACAAGAGCCGAAAAAGATGTTTTTTATCTACACAAAGGATTTTTTCAACCACTTGCGCTCTGAACTTCACAGCGAACGGACAATCGAAACTTACTGCCAATCATTGAACGCTTTCCGTATTTATCTCTACGAAACCTACTCAAAAACTGTTGACCAGATCACGACTGATTTTGTCACAGAAGAAGTGATCCGCGAATTTTTGAGCAGTGTTGCTGACAGCAACAGTGTTGGCACACGGAATGTCCGGCTGTCCGGAATAAAGGCATATCTGAAATATGCCGCTACCCGTGATATGGAGCTTGTACCCCTGCAAATCAGCATTTCTGCTGTGAAGCACAAGAAAACGTACCCGAAACGCCATAACTGGCTGAATAAGGAAGATATTGAACTGATCCTCGCGCAGCCGCCACAGACAAAGATAGGGGTGCGGGATCGTTTCATTATCCTGTTCCTGTTTTCAACCGGGGCACGGCTTGCCGAAATGCGTTCTGTCCAGTTAAAAGACATCATTATAAATGAAAAGTATCCGTATATCCGAATCACCGGCAAAGGAAACAAACCGCGTATCGTCCCCATTCCGGAAGATTCTTTTCTAAAAAACTACAAGTATTACTGCCACCTTTACCATCCCAAAGAGAACCCGGATGATTACCTTTTCTATCCGACTGCAAAAGTTGGCAGAGAAATGATGTCTGAGGACAACGTGCAGCGCATCCTGAAAAAGTATGGGGACGCCGCCCGATGTTCCAACCCAAAGTTGCCTTCCATCCATCCGCACCTTCTCCGACATTCCTATGGGGCGCAGCTATACAGGCTTGGGGTTTCTCTCCCGGAGATAGCAAAACTTCTTGGGCATGAGGATGTTTCCACAACAGAAATCTACGCGGAGACCGATCCTGAAATGGCGGCAGAGGCCATTTCAAAGATGTTAGGCAAACAGGCGGTAAGGAAATGGGACTTCCTTACCGAAGATGAAAAGTTAAAAATCTTAGGACTAAAGTAGCTCAGAATTAGGCCGATACTTTCTTGCTAAACATAGTGTAAACACCAGCTTTCACAGAATTTATCGGTCTTATTTTTTACGAGGCATTAAACACGTTAGACCGACATCGGTCTAAGGTCTTCAATGCGCACTGACCTCTCATCCCCAAAACAGCAGCAAAGGTTTCTGGGACAGCTTATCCACACTGCATCCACAAGCAATCCACAAGAAATCCACAAGCAATCCACAAGCAATCCACAGGCGCTGCAAAGACTGTGGAAAACAGCGGCGCAGGGAACCAAACCTACGCGCCGCAGGAAGGAGCAATAGGCAATGGCATATGTCTCGATTTCCAAGGACTTGTCGCGCGTCAAGTCCAAGTTTCTTTTCAACCTGACGAAGCGTCAGGTCGTCTGTTTCGGGCTGGGGGCGCTGATAGGCGTTCCCGCCTTCTTTCTGGCGAAGGATGCGCTGGGTGTCAGCCCTTCGGTGCTGCTCATGATGCTGCTTATGCTGCCGTTTTTTTTGCTGGCGATGTTTGAACGGCATGGGCAGCCGCTGGAAGTGCTGATTCGGCATTTCATTCAGGCGCGATTCGTGCGTCCGCGCATCCGTGTCTGGCAGAACGACAATTTCTATCAAACGATTGAGCGGAGTATCCGCAATCAGCAGGAGGTGCAGAAGATTCTTCGTGGCAAACAAAGAAAAAATCAAGCTGACAAGGGCTGAGAAACGGCAGCTGCAGGCACTCATGCGCAGCCGTCAGCAGCGGAAGAAACCGCCGCATTCCGTGCAGGAGACGATTCCGTATGAGCGCATGTGGCCGGATGGCATCTGCCGCGTCAGCCCAAGTTACTACACTAAGACTGTGCAGTTCTGGGACATCAACTATCAGCTGGCGCAGAACGAAGATAAAAGCGCCATCTTCGAGGGCTGGTGTGACTTTCTGAACGCATTTGACAGCAGCGTGCATTTGCAGCTTTCGTTTCTGAACCTGACAGCGAATGCGGATGCGGTTGAGCAGCGCATTCTGCTTCCCGACAAGGCGGACGGCTTCGACGCAATCCGCCGCGAATACACGGAAATGCTGCAAAACCAGCTTGCCAAGGGCAGCAATGGTTTGAGCAAGCGAAAGTATCTGACTTTCGGCGTGGAATCGGAAAACTACCGGACGGCAAAGCCGCGTCTGGAACGCATTGAGACGGATTTGCTCAATCACTTCAAGCGCCTTGGGGCGGCAGCCGCTCCGATGGATGGCAGAGAGCGCTTGAAGCTGATGTACGATATGTTCCATCTGGATGCGCAGACACCGTTCCTGTTTGACTGGAAATGGCTTGCGCCCACCGGACTGCGCACGAAGGACTTTATCGTTCCCTCTTCCTTCAAATTCGGGGAGCGGCAGCGTTTCGGCATGGGCAGCAAAGTGAGCGCGGTCAGCTTCTTCTCCATTCTTGCGTCCGAACTCAATGACCGCTGTCTGGCGGAGTTTCTCGCAATGGATTCCTCCCTTGTGGTGAGCTTTCACTTGCAGGCGATTGACCAGACTGCAGCCATCAAGGACATTAAGCATAAGCTCACGGCGCTGGATCAAATGAAGATTGATGAGCAGAAAAAAGCCGTCCGCGCCGGATATGACATGGAAATTCTGCCGTCTGATTTGGCTGCTTACGGCGGCGAAGCAAAAAAGCTGCTGGAAGAATTGCAGAACCGCAACGAGCGCTTCTTCTTGGCGACACTGCTGGTGATGAACACGGCGGACAACCACCATCAGCTGGATTTGGACGTGAAGCAGGCGCAGAGCATTGCTTTGCAGCACAACTGTCAGCTGATTCCGCTGGACTACCAGCAGGAGGATGGCATGGTATCCTGCCTGCCGCTGGGCGAGAACCAAATCCAGATTCAGCGCGGACTCACCACTTCGGCGGCGGCGGTCTTTATGCCGTTTACGACGCAGGAACTGTGTCAAAACGGCGCAGAAGCGCTGTACTACGGCTTGAATGCGCTGTCCAACAACCTGATTATGGTGGATCGGAAGCAGCTGAAAAATCCCAACGGGCTGATTCTGGGTACACCCGGTTCAGGCAAATCCTTCTCCGCCAAGCGCGAAATGAGCAATGTCATGCTGGTCACGGACGATGATGTCATCATCTGCGACCCCGAAGGTGAATATGCACCGCTTGTTGCGCAGTTCGGCGGTCAGGTCATTCAAATTTCGCCGACCAGCAGCAATTACATCAATCCGATGGAAATCAACCTGAATTACAGCGACGATGACAACCCGCTGTCGCTGAAATCGGATTTCATTCTGTCCTTGTGTGAGCTGATTGTCGGCGGGCGGGACGGTTTGCAGCCCATTGAGAAAACGGTGATTGACCGTGCTGTCCACATTGTGTATCAGCCGTACCTGAATGACCCGCAGCCGGAAAACGTGCCGATTCTGGAAGATTTGTACAACGCGCTTCGTCAGCAGACGGAGAAGGAAGCGCAGACGCTGGCAACGGCGCTTGAAATCTATGTGACGGGCTCGCTGAATGTGTTCAACCACCGCACGAATGTGGATGTCAACAGCCGCATGGTCTGCTATGACATCAAGGAGCTGGGCAAGCAGCTGAAAAAACTCGGTATGCTGATTGTGCAGGATCAGGTCTGGGGGCGCGTGACGGCAAACCGCAGTGAAGGCAAGTCCACCCGGTATTACATGGATGAGTTTCATCTGCTGCTTCGCGAGGAGCAGACCGCTGCTTATTCTGTTGAAATCTGGAAGCGATTCCGCAAGTGGGGCGGTATCCCGACGGGCATTACGCAGAACGTCAAGGATCTGCTGGCCAGTCAGGAAGTCGAGAACATTCTGGAAAACTCAGACTTCATCTGCATGTTGAATCAGGCATCCGGCGACCGGGAGATTCTGGCGAAGAAGTTAGGCATTTCGCCGTATCAGCTATCCTACGTCACGCAGAGCGGCGAGGGCGAAGGGCTGCTGTTTTACGGCAATGTGATTCTTCCATTTCAGGATCACTTCCCGAAGAATACCCTGCTGTACAAGGTGATGACCACCAAACTGTCGGACAAGGCAGTGCAGAATGAATATTAAACACAGGAGGTGCATTCCATGACATATGGTTTGATGCTGGGCAGCTGCATTTTCTGCACCGTGCTGACGCTGGCGGTGTACGCACTGCTGCGCGCGGCAGCGGAAGCAGACTGCGGGAGCGAGGAAGCGTATCAGCGGATGCAGCATAAGGAAGGGCAGCGCTGATGGAAAAGGAGCGCCATCGCGGCACATCCCGCTTGCAGTTCAGCAAGGAGGAACAGATGCAGGCAGTACGCGCCGGTCAGCCTGAAAGAAGCCATTCGCCGCTGCTTCACCAAGGTATTCATGCAGCCCATGCCCAACTCCATCATCAGGCGGCAGAAGCCAATGAGGATGAGAACAGCGCTGTGCAAGCCGCGCTGACAGCAGACGACATGCAGGAAGAAGCGTTCCGGGCGGCGGCGCACGCGGGGAAAGCCCCCAAGCGGTACGATGCCCGTCGGCAGCAGAAACGCGCCATCCGGCAGGAGTATGCCGCCGCAAAATCTTCCCGCAGTCCAGCCAATCACATTGCTCCCGCGCCGAAGGCAGCAGCAAATGCAGTTCCCAAAGCCGAAAACATCAAGAAAAGGCTGCGCCAGACGTTTGCCCGCCATCCGACGGCTTGGGCGGTGCTTGCGCTGGCGGCGCTGCTCCTTGCGGTGATGAGCAGCCTGCAATCCTGTACACCGCTGGCGCAGTCGGTGCTGGAATCCATCGTGATTGGCACTTATCCGGCGGAGGAAGCGGACGTAAAAGCGGCGGAAAGCGCGTATGCCGGCATGGAAAGGCAGCTCAAAGAGGAAATGAGCAATTACGCCCGCCATCATCCGGAATATGATGAAGTGAAGGTGGATGCAGACGAAATTTGGCACGATCCCTATGTGCTGATGGCCATCATCTCCGCCTGCTTCGATGGACAGGACTGGACGCTGGAAACCGCTATGCCGGTGCTGGACAAATACTTCAAGCTCCAGTACATCGTGACAGAATCCGTAACGAGAGAAACACGATACCGCACGGAGACCGAGCAGCGGTACAACCCGGAAATAGAACGCATGGAGACGGTGACGGTTCGCGTGCCGTATGCTTATACAGTCTGTCATGTGCGGCTGGAGAACAAAAATCTGTCGCACCTGCCCGTTGTCAGCATGAGCCATCACACGATGGGCATGTACGCGCTGTACATGGCGACGCACGGCAACATGGAGGGTATTTTCCACGGCAATCCTTACGCTGTCCCGCTCAAAGACCCCATGCTGTACGACATTCCCGACGAGACGCTCGCAAGCAGTCCGACTTTCGCCGCACTCATGGCGGAGGCGGAAAAATACATCGGCTATCCGTATGTCTGGGGCGGTGCATCGCCCGAAACCAGTTTTGACTGTTCGGGTTTTGTCAGCTATGTATTCACCAATTCCGGCGTATACAATACGGGCAGGCTGGGCGCAAAGGGACTGCGGAGCTTGTGCCGGAACGTTCCGGCGGCACAGGCAGAACCGGGCGACGTGGTGTTCTTTGAAGGCACGATGGGCGACGGCGTGGATGGCATTACGCACTGCGGCATTTATGTCGGCAATGGTATGATGATCCACTGCGGAAGTCCCATTGGTTACGCGAATTTGAACGATGTTTACTGGAAAAGTCACTTTCATTCGTTTGGGCGGATGCGGTCTGTAATTTTCGGGGAGTCCAGCGCATGGACTCCCTTTTTCCTACCCAATTTTGATCCACATTTGAAAGGAGAACAATATGCAGAGAAACATGAACCGTTCGATTCCCGCAGAAGAAGCAATGGATATTGCCAAGCAGGTGCTGCTTGCGATGCTGATGCTGATTCTGCTGTCCGTGCTGATTCCGGCGCGGGCAGAAGAATCGGTATCCCCGATGATTGTCAGTGAGACGGCGAACAGCACCGAATATCCTGCGCTGGAAGCGGATATTCCCGTCATCACCTCGGAGGGCAAAAGCAATGTGAAAATCGCCGGGGTCAAGTCGAAAAACAAGCTGGTGCGCTACACCATCCCGGAAACGCTGCTCCGGGCGGACGAAAACTTTCTGGCGCTGATGGTGGAAGCGGAAAAATACATCGGCTATCCGTATGTATACGGCGGCAGCAAGCCGTCCACCGGGTTTGACTGCTCCGGCTTTGTGTGCTGGGTATTCCGCCAGTCGGGGGTCTATGATACCGGTCGGCTGGGTGCAAAAGGGCTGTATTCGCTCTGCACGGATGTCAGCCGGGACGAGGCGCGCCCCGGCGACTTGGTATTCTTCACGAAAACGATGGGTGCAGACGTGAAGGGCATCACCCATGTGGGCATTTATGTCGGCAATAACATGATGCTTCACGCGGGCGACCCGGTTGGCTTTGCGGATTTGCAGAGCGACAAATGGGCGAAGAAAATCTATGCCTTTGGCAGACTGCCCGTCCAGCAGGGAGTGCAGGCGGATGAGTGAACCCAAGAAACGCTACCCTGCAGACCGCATCAAGCTCCATGCATTGCTGGAACGGAAAGAAAACGAGCTGTGCCGATTAACTGAAGAGGTCAATCAGCTGCGTGCGCGCGTGAAAGAAGCAGACCGCACTGCCATCAATGCCACCTGCGAGCTGTATGCGCTGACACCGGAAATGCTCTCGGCGTTCCTCCGAACGAAATTCGGCACGCAGGACAATGCCTCTGAAATCCCCGCTGCACCCCAATTGCCCGAAGGAGAAAATGAATGAAGCGAAAATTGAAACAATGGACAGCTGTCCTCTGCCTGCTGATGCTGCTGGCGGCGAGCCTGCATCTTGCGCGGGCGGAAAGCGCGCCGGCGCAGGAAGACTGCGCCCCGTACCGTATTGTGCTGACAGCCCCCGGCGGCTGGAACCGCAGCAACAGCGCCATCATCACGGTGAGCGTGAAGGATGAGCAGAATCTTGGCTGGTACCAAATGGCGTACCGGATGAACGACGGCGACTGGACGGACTGCGAGCAGCTGTTTGACAAGGGCAAGGCGGAAATCGTGGTGCATGAGAACGGCACGTTTACCTTTCGCATCACCGACCCGCACGGACACACGTTTGAAGAAAGCACCCGCGTCGCTGTCATTGACCGAAGCGCACCGACCGTGAAAGCAAGCATCACCGGGACGACCTTGCAGGTAGAAGTGCAGGACGACCTCTCCGGCGTGGCAGGTGTGCAGGTCAACAGCATGCTTTTCACCGAGCAGCAGGCAGGGAGCATCATCCGGATTGCGCTGGATGATACGCTGGCGCGGTACGACACGCTGTCCATCCGCGCTTTCGACTATGCCGGGAACTTCTCCGAGCCTGTGCTGCTCAATAATCCCTGCTACGAAGATAATTCGCGGGTGACGGCTGCACCGACCAATTCGCCGAAACCGACAAGGCAGCCCAATTCTACGGAGAAAATCACCATCCAGCCGACGGCAACGAAGCGTCCGAACGGGCTGGGCGGCTCGCTGATTTACGTTAGCGAAGAAACTGCGCCGACAGCAGCGCCGACACAAGCGCCGTCCCCGACACCAGTCATCCAGTACGTTCCTATCGGACCGGGAATGCCCTACAAGGCGGACGGCAATGCCCATACGCTGGATGTGTTGTACAGCGCTGCGACCAACAAACAGTTTATCACCCTGCAAAGCAAGAACGGCAGCACCTTCTACCTCGTTATCGACTACGACAAGCCCATTGACGAAGCGGCGGAAATGTACGAGACATACTTCCTCAATCTGGTGGATGAGCGGGATTTGCTGGCGCTGCTGTCCGACGAAGAGAAGGAGGAACTGCCGACCCCGTCGCCCGAAATCATCTATGTAACGCCTGTCCCTACGACCGTACCAATGCCAACGGCTGCGCCGGAAAAGGGAGGCAGCTCCGACCGAATGACGGCAGTGCTTGCGCTGGGCGGTATCCTGCTGCTGGGCGGCGCGGGTGCTTTTGTGCTGGTGAAGTACCGCAGAAACAGCGCGCGGCATCGGGCAGACAACGATTTTATGCTGGATGATGACGACGAAAGTGCTGAATAAGGAGGAGACGCATGGAATTATATATCGCAGAAAAGCCCAGCGTGGGGCGCACCATTGCCAGCGTCATCGGCGCAAATGAGCGAAGAGACGGCTATTGGGAGGGAAACGGCAGGATGGTCAGCTGGTGCATCGGACATCTGGTAGCGCTGGCGATGCCGGAAGCGTACCGCAGCGATTATCAGCGCTGGCGTTACAGCGATTTGCCCATTCTGCCTGAAAAGTGGCAGTACAGCGTCGTCGCAGAAACGAAAAAGCAGTTTGAGCTTCTCCGCCGCCTGATGCATGACAGCCGCGTGACGAGCCTTGTCTGCGCGACCGATGCAGGACGCGAAGGCGAGCTGATTTTCCGGCTGGTCTATGCAATGGCAGACTGCCGAAAAGAGGTGCGCCGCCTCTGGATTTCCTCAACAGAAGAAAGTGCGATTCGCCAAGCCATTTGCCATATGAAGCCGATGCACGACCATGACAATCTGTATCGGGCGGCGCTGTGCCGTGCGCAGGCGGATTGGCTGATTGGCATCAACGCCACGCGCCTGTATTCGCTGCTGTATGGGCGGCCGCTTCCGACGGGGCGCGTCATGAGCCCGGCGCTGGCGATGCTGGTGCAGCGGGAAGCGGCGATTGCTGACTTTCAATCCACCCCGTTCTTTGCCGTAAAGCTCGAAACTGACCCGCTTGCCGCAAAGTCGGAACACATGGATAGCCTGACCGAAGCCCGTGCCCTGCTGGAATGCTGCAATCATGCGCCGTATGCCGTGGTGCAGAAGATTGCGCGCAGGCAGCGCAGCGAAAATCCGCCGCTGCTGTATGATTTGACCACGCTTCAGCAGGATGCCAACCGGCTGTTCGGCTTTACTGCCCAGCAGACGCTGGATTACGCCCAGAGCCTGTACGAGAAGCAGCTGCTGACCTACCCGCGCACGGACAGCCGGTATCTGACGCAGGACATGCAGGAGAAACTGCCGGAACTGGCTGCCCGCGTGTGCCGTGCGCTGCCGTTCGCATCCGCCTTGGAACTGCACCCGCATCCCGAACGGGTTGTGGATGACAGCAAAGTCAGCGACCACCCCGCCATTATGCCAACCGCCGCAATGCCCGCTCAGGCGCAGCGCATCAATGCCCTGACGACGGGCGAACGCGACTTGCTTCACCTCGTCTGCACCCGGCTGCTGTGCGCGCTGGAAGAACCTTTCGCGTATGAAGAAACAACCGTCACGCTGCTGTGCGGTGCGCATGAATTTGGGGCAAAGGGCAGGCGGATTACCCAGATGGGCTGGAAGCGCATTTGGTACACCTTCCGCGGAAGTCTTGGCGGACGGGTGAACGAAGAGGAGAAGATGCAGGAAAACGTCATCTCGGCTGACCTTGCAGAAGGTGCGAAACTGCCGATTCTCCGTGTATCCATTGAGGAAGGAAAGACCACCCCGCCGCCGCATCATACCGAAGGCACGCTGCTGCACGCAATGGAAACCGCCGGTGCAGCGGATATGCCCGAAGCGGCGGAGCGAAAAGGCATCGGCACACCTGCCACCCGTGCCGCCATTTTGGAGAAACTGATTGAAACGAAGCTGATTGAGCGCGTCGGGGAAAAGCGGAAGAAGGTGCTTGTGCCGACGACCAAGGGGAAAGCCCTTGCCGCGGTTCTGCCGGAAAGTCTGCGTTCGCCCCTGCTGACATCTGCATGGGAGCAGCGTTTGCAGCAAATCGAACAGGGTGCGGAGAAGCCCGAAGATTTTATGCGGGATATTCAGGCTTTCGTCAAAGAGATGATGGTGAATCCGCAGCGCGCTGAACATGCGGAGACGCTGTTTCCGCCGCTCCGGGAGAAAATCGGCAGCTGCCCAAAATGCGGCGCGGCAGTCACGGAGCATCCCCAAGGGTATCTGTGCGAAAACCGTATCTGCGGATTCGCACTCTGGAAAAAGGGCGGTATCCTTGCCCACGCGGAAACGCCCCTGACCGCCGCCGAAGCAAAGACGCTGCTGACAAAGGGGGCTGTCCGCAAAACCGGTTTGCACTCCATCCGGACTAACGCCCGCTATGATGCCGTGCTGCATCTTGATTTCGGCAAGGATGGCAGGGCAATCCTGCGCCCGCGCTTTGACTGATGAAAGGATGATGAAGATGAAGAAACTCATAGCGCTCCTGCTTGCGCTGCTGACCTGCTTTGCCGCTGCCTTGGCGGATACTGGAAGTAGACCGGAAATTCCGCAGGGAACGCTGAATGCTGAGGTAATGTCGTTTACGCCGGGGCAAACCTATGCGGTGTATTCCGCGCCGGACAGCAGAAGCATTCGCGGTGCGAAGGGACGCGCGCGGGTCAGCACCAACGGCTGGATTCAGGTGTTCGGTGCGGAAGGTGACTGGCTGCTGGTGCAGTATGCCATCACCCCGGAGCACTGTCGCATCGGGTATATTGACAAGAACGCACTGCCCCAAGATATGGTTGTTCCCCCGCTGGCGCTGGAAGCTGTGCCCGCCATCGTCAGCTATGACGTTTCCGTAACGGATGACCCGCTGATGAGCCAGACGCCGCTGACCCGCCTGACGGAAAACACCAGCGTAACGGCGCTTGCGAGCATGGGCGACTGGACGTACATCGAAGCAGGTACAGGCAAGAGCCGCTTCCGCGGGTTCGTCCCCACCGAATGCCTGCTGGGGACAGTCACCGACACCCGCGAGGCAAACCGTGCCATCCTCGGCAGCTGGAAGCTGTATGCGGGCAGCTCCGTGGATGCGGAACAGATGACCTTCCTTGCGGATGGCAGCATGACGGGCTGCGCGGTACTGGCAGATGGGACGCGCGCTGATTTCTGCGGCGCATGGGAGATTCAGGAATACGATACCCGCCGCGAACGCTACTGGAACGAGTCGGAGTTTGAACTGACGCTTTCGCGCGGCAGCACTGCGGAACAGTATGGGCTGCGGATTTGCCGCCAGATGACGGCGGATGGCGGATATAAGTACGCACTGATTCTCTCCGACGGCACAAAGGAAAGCAGCTTGGTACTGGAATAACGGAGGTGCGATTTCTCCCAAACGACAGCCGCCCTCCCGATTTTTCCGGAAGGGCGGCTGGGGTCAGTTCCATTCAGGCTGCGTCAAAAAGTCGCGGATGTTTCGGTGCTTGATGCCGTCGCGGCTCATGTCAAGCTCGTCCATCGACACCACATATTTGGGAAAGTTGTCCGGCACGGAAGCGTAAACGCCAAATTCCCGCTGAATCGTCTCGTCGGAAGCCAGCAGATAGCATACCTGCACATAGAGTTTTTCGTGCTGCTTCTGCCCGACAAAATCAATCTCCCGGCTGCCGATTTTGCCGACAGTGACGGTGTAGCCGCGGCGCAGCAGCTCCATGTAGACGATGTTTTCAAGAATGAGGTTGATTTCCTTCATGTTCCCGCCGAACACCGCTTCCCGCAAGCCGTGGTCTGCCATATAGTATTTCTCGTTCGTCGCGAGAATCTGCTTGCCCTGCAAGTCCTCCCGATTGACCTGATAAAACAGGTACGCTTCGGTGCAGTACTTGATGTAATTCAGCACCGTTTCGGGCGCAACCGTGCGGTGTTCGCTTTTCAGAAACTTCGCAATGGATGTGGATGCGAACGTTGTGCCGATATTGCCGATGACATACGCCACAATGCGGGCAAGCAAATCCACATCGCGGATTTTGTTGCGCCTGACCACATCGTTGAGGACAACGGAGTTGTAGATGTCATGCAGATACTGCCTGCATGGTTCGGGCGCATAGCGGAGATTGGCAAGGTAGGGCATCCCGCCCAGCGTCAGGTACTGCTGAAAAGCTGCCGCGTCGGATGCACCGGGTTCAACCGTTCGGTAGAGTTCGAGAAATTCAGCAAAAGAGAAGGGGTAAATGGTAAATTCCACATAGCGCCCGCCCAGCACGGTCGCCAGTTCGCCGGACAGCAGCTTGGCGTTGGAGCCGGTGATGTAAATGTCGCAGTCCAGCTCAATGCGGAAGGAGTTTATGGCTTTTTCCCACTGCACAACTTCCTGAATCTCGTCAAAAAACAGGTAGACTTTGCCCTCGATGGCAGCTGCCTGTTTCAGCACCTCGTCGTGCAGCGCCTGTGCCGTGCAGAGGTGCGCATTGCTCATGACCTCGAAGTTAAACGAAATCATCTGCACATCCTGAACGCCTGACGCTTTCAGCTCATCCTTAATGAGATTCAGCATGACGGACTTGCCGCAGCGCCGGATGCCGGTCATCACCTTCACCAAATCTGTTCCGATAAACGGACGGATACGCTTCATGTACATTTCCCGCTGAATCATGCGGCACAGCCTCCCTTCGATGATACACATAGTATGGCACATCTGCGAAGAAAAATCAAGCAGAATCAAAAGATTTTTTCAGTTATAACTGAAAAACTTCGTCTTCGACGCAGAAAAGTCACTTACAGATTATCCACCTGTTCATTTCCTGCGCCGAAGCCCCACCCCAAAAAACAATAAGAACGAAATGGAGCGATAAAAACAATGACATACCTAAATCAGCTGATGCGCGCCCGGCGCCTGACCAAGGCGGAACTTTCCCGGAAGAGCGGCATCCCGGACACCACCCTGCGCGATTTGCTCAGCGGCAGCGTGCGGCTGGAGAACTGCAAGGCGGGCACGATTCTCCGCCTTGCGCGCGCCTTCCATGTTTCCGTTGAGGAACTCCTGATGCACGGCGGCGAACACCCTGCGGATTATCCGGAGCATCGTGCGCAGTCCGTGCCGGAGGACGAGCAGACGGCGCTCTGCGCGCTGCTTCATGCCCTCTCGCAGCTGCTGCCCGATTCCTGATGACCGCGCAGATGGTGGACTGCATCGGACTGCTTGCACAGCAGGAATGCCCGCGCTGCCGGCAGGGATTCTGCACGGAAACGGACGAGCGCTGCAGCCTGATAGAGCAGGACGAACGCAGCTTCCAAGCCGGAAGCCTCGACTGCGCCTATTTTGCTGACTGCGTAATGCCCGCCGACTGGACGCTGACCGACCTTGCCGCCTACGCGCTGTGGTATGCGAGCGGCGCAGACTGACGCAGAGGAGAAAAACATGCAGACAAAAGTACAAGCCTATGTGCAGCTGGCGGACGAAACATCGCTGAAAATCACAGGCAATTACCTTGACTGGTTGTCGTTCCTGACCACGGCATCAAGGCTCTATAAATATCCCTATCACGACCAGCTGATGATTTATGCGCAGCGCCCGGATGCAAGCGCCTGTGCCGCGTATGAGCTCTGGAACGGCACTATGCACCGCTACATCCGGCGCGGCGCAAAGGGCATTGCCTTGCTGAACCCCACCGCCAACGGAATGCGCATCCGATATGTCTTTGATGTGTCGGACACGGGAACGCGGGCAGATTCGCGGAATGTAGACGTGTGGCAGCTGACGGAAGCAGCAGAACCGGCTGTCCGCAAGATGCTGGCAGAAGAATTTTCTGCGGATGCGTCGATGCGCCTTGCCGCGCAGATCGACCAGCTTGCCGAGCGTCAGGCGCTTGCCTATTGGAACGAACACCGCCGCGACATCCTCGACAGTGTTGACGATTCGGCATTATCGGAGTACGATGATTTTGCGGCGGGGGCGTCCTTCCGAAAAGCAGCGGCGGCAAGCATCTCGGCTGTCATCCAGACCCGATGCGGACTGGAACCGGAGCTTCTGCGGGAGGATTTTCAAGAGGTCATGGACTGGAACACGCCCGCAGCCGCGGCGGAACTGGGCAAGGCAGTCAGCACGATTGCCGAGCAGGTGCTCCGCCAGATAGAAAGAACCGTCCGAAATGCGGAAAGGAGCATGGAACATGAGCGAACTGAAGTACACACAGCACGGGGATTGCCTGCTGCCGGAAATGGACCTGACCGAAGAGGAACAGCAGCCGCTGGGCAAGTACGGGATGATGCGCCAGCAGTATCTGGCGAGCGAGCGTCCGGGGCTGTATACGCGGCTGCTCCTGAGCGGGCGGCTGATGACGCACCTGCACGAAATCGAGCAGAGCGCGCAGTATCGGCTGAACAGCCTGATGCAAATCCTGCCGAAGCAGAGCGGCGTGACCGAGGACATGAAGGCGGAGAACCCGATGCGCTGGGCGGCGCAGATGAACAGCCTGAAACATCAGGCGGAGGAAATGATTCTTTCGGAGCTGATTTACAGCTAAGCGGTTATACGCCGCAGCTGGAGCAGATGAGTTTTTTCCTGCCGACAGAAAACGAGCAGATTCAACTGGTGGACAATTTTGAGGCGGAGAGTGCGCAAGCACCCTTCGCTTTTTCTGTACCGCAGGAAGTGGTGGATGAGTTTCTGCGCAGCGGCAGCAATACGACAGACCATCGGATGAAGGTCACGGCGGACTTTGCCAAGCAGCTTTCGCCTGAAACCATTGCCCAGCGCCTTCCGCGGATTTATCACGGCGGATTCGGCATGATGTACATGGGCAAGCCGTACAGCGCGTGGTACGACGCAACCGGCATTCGGATTGCCAGCGGGAAAAGCGCCCGATATGTACCGAGTGCGCAGCGGATTGCATGGGCGGATGCCGCACAGCGCATCGGGGAGCTGCTGGAATCCGGTGAATTTCTTGGCATGATGGAGCTGGCACAGACCCCGGTGCATGAGCGTTCAATGGCAGCGCAGGGACTTTGGTACATGTACCACGATATGGCGGAGGACGGCAAGGGTTATTTTCCCGCCATGAAGAGCATTCGCGGCAGCAGTTTCCCCGAAGAAACGGCGCGGCTGACGGAGCAGCTTGCCAACCCGGAATTCCTGTCAAGGCTGACAGCAGAAGCAGCGCGGTTTGCGGAGGATGAGCGGAAAAATCGAAACCTCCTGCGATTCCCCTTCCACAACCCAGAGACTATCCTGAACACGCTCAAAGAGCTGGCGTTTCCGCGGCGCGGCTATGACTCCCTGCTTGCCCAAGTTCCCAAGCCGGACGGCTTCATCACGGAGGACGAAATCGACGATACGCTCAGCAGCGGCGGCAATATGTCGGGCGGCAAACGGCGCATCTACCAGTATTTCACCGAAACGCCTGCACGCTCGATGACCGAAAAAGCGAATTTCCTCAAGGAAGAGTATGGCATAGGCGGGCGTTCTCCTGCGGTATCCGGTGCGGATGGCAGCAATGAAGCGCATGACAGCAAGGGCATTGTGCTGCAAAAAAACGGCTGCGCGCCTGTCAAAATGCAGTGGACGAAGGCGGCGGCGCGCATTGACACGCTGATTCGCCAGGGGCAGTACCTGACGCAGGATGCAATGGCCGATTTTGGCAGGCAGGAAGCAGACGAAGATGCCCTCCCAAAGGAAACAGCGCCGGATGCGAACGATGAAAATCGGGCGGAGCAAGGCGAAGAAGCAGACGAACCTGTTTCTGCCGAAGAAAGCGCCGCGTCTGCTGATGCCGCTGAAAATCCAGCTTTCTCCGAAACTGCCGCCTATGCAGTCGGCGATACGGTCTATCTGGACGGCACGCCTTTTGTGATCGAGGCAAAAAGTGCGTTCGGCGTTCAGCTGCGCGACCCGTCCCAGCGCTATCCTATTTTCCGAGCGGAAAGTCTGCCGCGCTTTGAGCGGCTGCTGGCAGCGGACGAACGGAATGCACATTTCCTGCCAGCGGCAGAAAACTTCCGCATTACGGATGAACATTTGGGAGAAGGCAGTGCAAAAGCGAAATTCAGTGCGAACATCGAAGCCATTTCCGTGCTGAAGATGGTCGAAAGCGAGCATCGCCCGGCGTCGCCGCAGGAACAGGAAGTGCTGTCCCGCTATGTGGGCTGGGGCGGCTTGCCGCAAGCCTTTGACGAGCGCAGCGAAGCATGGCACAGCGAATACAGCGCGCTGAAATCCCTGCTGACACAGGAAGAATACGAAGCTGCCCGTGCATCCACCCTGAACGCGCATTATACCAGCCCGCTTGTCATCCGTGCCATTTATGCGGCGGTGGAACAGCTGGGCTTCCGGTCGGGCAATGTGCTGGAACCCAGCTGCGGCGTGGGCAATTTCTTCGGGATGCTGCCGGACAGCATGAAGGAAAGCCGCCTGTACGGGGTGGAGCTGGACAGCATCACGGGACGCATTGCCCAGCAGCTGTATCCCAAGGCGCACATCACCATTGCAGGCTTTGAAACGACTGACCGCAGAGATTTCTTTGACCTTGCCATCGGCAATGTGCCGTTTGGGGCGTATCAGGTGCAGGACAAAGCCTTTGCCCGCCACAATTTCCTGATTCACGATTACTTTTTTGGTGCGACTCGTTCCTAAGTGAAAAGCTTAGGTGCAAATTTTGAAAGGCAGGTGAACCAGAATATTTGCAAACTAACAATTCGATTGGTGGAATGATGGGGTAACGCCCTGAAACGCCATCCTTAATACTCCGACTGGCTCTGCTCAAAAGGCAGATGTTCAGAAGCTCGGTGAAGTCGGCAGAGAGCTACCGTCTTGCGGCTGTGTGAACACCGCAACGAAAGCTGTCCAGCGGTGGATGGTGTAGCCTATATGCCGGAGGTCTACAAAATATCTATGGTGAGAATGACCGTAAAAAGTCTGACGAATCCTCGAATGTAAGGGTCTATAAGTAGGCTGTATAGAAATGTGCAGTTATCCAAACGGATAGTATGTGGGGAAAAGTAAAAATCGAAGATATGAAATTCCCTATGCCGTTACAGGCGGTATCAAGCATACAGGCTTAGAGAGGACACCTACGGATATATGTATAGATAGAATTGTTGGAACGAGGAAAGCAGAAAAGCTAACCAATGGTTAGTAAACGCAGGAAATCATAACTGCGTGAGTTTTCTGTGAGAGCGATGGCACGACCGTTGATGTTTCTGTAATGTAAACGGAGGAACAGCCATTAGCCGTTTATGATTTTCAAATAATAACAAAGTAAACATTCACAGCTTCGAGTATGACAAAGAAAATCAAATCCGAAAGCCTGCAAATAAAAAGTCAAGCCCCAAATGGGACTTGCTGCAAGGAAAT
>ERZ780195.1117-NODE-1117-length-23495-cov-16.057679_pt1 | contig 23495 bp, 21 predicted proteins | sample MGYA00511017_ERZ780195 | MGnify/ENA primary metagenome ERZ780195 (study PRJEB29588, sample SAMEA2159974) | human gut metagenome | biome: human gut; feature: human-associated habitat; material: faeces | place: Denmark | collected 2008/2010 ...
CCCCGAGCGGTTGCAAGCCGCCATTGACGCGGGTTGGCATACCGGCAACCCACTGCCGGGCAGCGCCGGGCTCGGCCATGTGGGCGCCATGAAGCTCATCTCGGACGGATCGCTCAACACCCGCTCCGCCTACTGCTCCACGCCGTATTCGGGCATCGAGCCGCCGACGTATGGCACGCTGAGCTACACGCCGCAGCAAATCGAAGACTATATGCGCCTAGCCACCGAGCATGGCTTCGACATCGCCTGCCACGCCATTGGCGACGAAGCGAACACCATTGCGCTCAACGCAGTCGCCGCCACGCACGCACATGGATCGATCGAGCACGCACAGATGCTCAAACCCGTCGATATCCCGCGTTTCGCCGAGCTGGGGCTCACGGCCAGCATCCAGCCGCAGCACGCCATGGATGACCGCGACGTCATCACCCGTTTCTGGGCCAACCCGACCGGTATCCCTTATCCGTTCAGGGCCCTCCACGACGCCGGTACCACGCTGCGCATGGGCTCGGATGCGCCCGTGGCCCCGCTGGACCCGTGGCTGGCCATTTCCGCCGCGATCGACCCGATGGAAATGCCGATGATATAGTCGAACAGGGTCAGCTGGCTCATTTGCCGGTTGCCCATCAGTTTTGTCAGCACAAACAGCCACACCAGCGAACCAAGGCTGTACACCAGCACCAGTCCGAAATCTTCCCACTGCACCAAGCGCATCCCCTCCAACGGTCATTTTATCCGGGAAGGAGCAGCTTTATCCAACCCCAAAAAACGCCGAAAGAAATCTTCTTCCGGCGTTTCTCTATTTTTTCATGAAAGCTTCGGATTTTTCATATCTCGAGCAGCGACTGCCGTCGCTAAATCCATGCGCCAAAAGTCCCGAAGATGTTTGGGCACTCCACCCATCTCAACGCGCCCCTTAGACCCTGCGGCCCTGAACATATTCCTTCAGCAGCAGGATCGCTTCTTCATACCCGGCGAAGCCCTTACCCTTGATCTGGGCGATGCAGGCCATGGCCGGATAGCTGATGTGACGGAAGGCCTCCCGCTCGCTGACGTCGCTGAGATGCACCTCCACCGCAGGCAGCGCCACGGCCTTCAGCGCGTCCAGAATGGCTACGCTGGTGTGGGTGTAGGCGGCGGGGTTGATGACGATGCCGTCCACCTTGCCCAGCGCGCTCTGGATGATATCCACCAGCGCGCCCTCATGGTTGGACTGAAAGCACTCCACTTCGATGCGTTCCCGGGCGCAGACCTCCCGGATAAACGCTTCCAGATCGGCAAAGGTCTGCCGACCATAAATATCCGGCTCCCGAATGCCCAGCAGGTTCAGGTTTGGACCGTTCAAGACAAACAGTTTCATATTTTTCCTCCATTGCGTGCAGGCTTCCTCGCTGCGGCGCAGGCAGGGGCTTTCCGCTCGCCCCTTCCACCCCTTCGGGCTGCACACCCATGCTTCTTGGATTTTATCGGAAGTTTTATGGTTCGTTTCCCTATCGTTTTCCTAACCAACACAATAAACCTGTAACATGGGCGTGCGCTGCGAAGGGGTCAAGGGGGCGATCGCAGACTTCGTCTGTTTCTATTGCCCCCTTGTCGCGTCCGCGGACGCGAAACCTCCGCGCCGCAGACAAATTCTATTTTATTAAGGCACCACCGCACAATTCGGCGGCGCGTCTGGCGATGCCTTTTCCGCCATCTGCGGCATGCAAATTTCTCGATTTACCTCCAGTAAACCTTCGAAATTTGCATTTGCATCTGACGAAAAATCCATTCGCCAGCCGACCACCTCATTTGTGCGGTGTTACCTTAAATAAACTCAATTTCAAAAAAGGAGCTGACCACCCTGATGCCGCAGGAATCCAAAGCGCACCGTCTTTGGACACTCTTTTCTTCCATGCTCCTCATCAGCACCTTCACTTTCGGCGGCGGATTCGTCATCGTATCGCTGATGAAGAAGAAATTCGTCGATGAGCTGCATTACCTGACCGAAGAGGAAATGCTGGACATGACCGCCCTGGCGCAGACCGCACCGGGCGCGATTGCCGTCAACGGCGCCATCCTCGTTGGGCGGCGCATCGCCGGGATTTCGGGGCTGATTGTCGCGGTACTGGCGACAATTCTGCCGCCGATTGTCATCATCAGCGTCATCTCTATGATGTACGCCGCGTTCGCCGAGAACGGATGGGTACGCGCGGTGCTGACGGGGATGCAGTCGGGCGTGGCGGCGGTCATCTGCGACGTGACGGCAAATCTTGGCGGCAAGGTCGTGCAGTCGAAGGATTGGCTGAATCTGCTGCTGATGGCAGGCGCGTTCGCGGCGTCCGCTGTCTTTCACGTCAACGTCATCGTGGTCATCCTCGTCGCGGCGGCGATTGGTGTTATCCGGGCGCTGCTGGCGCGGAAAGGAGGCGAAGCAGCATGATGGCGTTGTTCCTCGTCTTTTTCCAAATCGGGCTGTTCAGTGTCGGCGGCGGATATGCTGCCATGCCGCTGATTCAGTCGCTGGTGGTGGAGTCGCATGGCTGGCTGACGATGGCAGAATTTACGAACCTAATGACGATTGCCGAGATGACCCCCGGCCCGATTGCGGTCAACTCCGCGACATTCGTCGGGATGCGCTGCGCAGGGCTGCCGGGGGCGCTCGTCGCGACGTTCGGGTGCATCACGCCGTCGCTGATTCTCGTCACGCTTCTTTCCTATCTATATGGACGATTCCGTTCCGGACAGACGATGCAGAACGTGCTGGGCGCGCTGCGTCCCGTGGTCGTCGCGCTGATTGCGTCGGCGGCGCTGAGCATCGTGCAGGTCGCGGCGGTGAAATCGGGCGGCGGTGTGTCCATCGTCGGCATTGTGCTGATGGTCGCGGCGTTCCTCGTCCTGCGCTGGAAGAAATGGAACCCAATTCTGGTGATGCTGCTCTGCGGCATCGGCGGCGCGGCGGCGCACGCGGTCGGCTGGCTGTAACGAAAATCTTCCGAAACCATTTGTCCGCCCTTGACAGGGATTGGTTCGTGTGCTATACTCCAAACCGAAGCGGTTAGTTGCAATTAACATGCACTGCGACCGCATCCTGAGTATCTTCCCCAACGTCACGCTGAAACTTGCCAACTACAGCAAGCTGAAGGATGGCGCCTACGCTGCGAAGCTGATGGAGGGCGTTTCGCCGAATGTGCCGATGCGTTCAGGCGTGCTGGGTGTGTTTTCCATCGTGCTGGAGTTCTGCGGATACGCGGCACTGGCGGCGTATGCATACCAGAAAGCCCCGGTGTACGGCGCAATTCTGTTCGCCGGAACGACGTTCGCGTGCATCGTCAGCTCCGCGTATCACTTGAAGTGTGGGCTGGCGGAGTACATGTTCCTCAAATACGGGCGGGACGAGCGTGCCAAGGGTATGATGCTTGACATGCTTCGCAGTGGTGCCTCCCTGCGCCTGTGTTCTTTGGGAATGATTACGTTCTACATCACGCTGATGGTTGCTATCATCACCGGCGCGATTGGCTTCCCGATCTGGGCGCTCGTGTTCACGATTCTCCCGATTTTCCTCGTCATGTTCCCCCTGCAAATCGTCGGCACGCTGCATATCGCCGCGATGGTGTCAATGCTTGGCTGGATGTTCCTGATTTAACCGCAAAAGGACTGCTGCGCGGGCACTTTTCTCCGCTCACAGTCCTTTTTCTGCGTTCGCCCTCACTCGCGCGGATTTTTTGCAAAAATCACGAAAAGTCCCTTGACAAACGCCCCGATTCGCGCTATAATAATCAATGTTGCGGATGACCCGCCGCAATGTGAACTTCATATGGAGAGTTGGCTGAGTGGTCTAAGGCGCACGACTGGAAATCGTGTGTGGGCTTATACCCCACCTAGGGTTCAAATCCCTAACTCTCCGCCAGTATACTCCTTGCCCGTCAGGTGTCTAATACCTGACGGGAATTCTTTTGCCCTCCGGGTTTATCTTAGTCTTGAATTGGTATCTTGTCAAGGGGTGTGTGAATTTTTTTCTTCGCGTTTTGATAGTCCTGCATCGTCCTTGTACCAGCGGCGCATGATCATGCGGCGCTGGAAGCTCGACGAGTGCCACAGAGGGTTTCCCGGGTAGCCTTTGTAGTATATCGCGTTCTCTACGTCAACCCGCCGCATCATGCGGCGGGTTTCGTCGCTTGCGGCGTCGGTGACCTCGTAACGCTGACACGGCGCGACCAGGGCGAAGACGCGGGAGCGGCTGAGCCCTGTTTCTCGGATGACCTCGATGGCGGTAACGTACCTTTCGCGGATTTCCTCGCGGGTGCAGATGACTTTCGCGGGTGTTCCGCGCTTTTCGTCGCTGTAATACTGCCTTTTGACTGTTGGACGGCGCATTTTTTCTCCTTTCGGTGGGTTTTTCGCTCTTTGCCACGCTTTTATGCTCTATTTCCGTGGTAATCGCTTGGGTAAACGGGGGTTTTTCCGGGCTTGACCAACTGCGGCGCTTGCGCCGCGCCCCCAGCGCACAAACCCGCACCGAGGCGAAGCCGAGGAGCGACATGACGGCTTATGCCTGGCGAGCGGGGAGGGGAAGCAAACGGGGAAAAGCGGCGAACGAGTGAGCCGCCCCGTTTGCTTCCCCGGACCGCCCGTGGAGGTGTGCCCAGCCGGGATGCCGACGGCTTCGGGCAGGCGTCCCCTTCGGGAGCGTCAGCAACTTCGGGTGCTGGCACACAAACTAAAGAGCAACGGCGACGGACTGCCGCGGCAACCCCGGCGCGCCCGATGGAGGGAGGGGGCGCGCTGGCGCTCAACTATGGCGGTGGTAAAACAACTTTTCGTAAAACCTTGGTTTTACGCCGAAGGCTTGAAGAGTTGTTAGCGAAGCGTGCAACTCTTCGGAAAACCCAGGTTTTGCGAAACGAGGAACGAAGCGAAGCGAAGTGACGAGCTTGAGTTGGCTTTACCGCCGCTGAACGCTCAAGCTGGGTAACCCGAACCCGCCCCCGACCGACTGAGGGCGCGCCGGGGTTGCTTTGTCACGGCGTGGCGGCTGACGTGGAGCAGCGGAAGCGGACTGCTTGGGAAGCGAAAGGGGCAGTGTGGCGCACGGCGGGGACTACTCCGGGCATCACGGTGCTTCTTCGCCGGGCGGCACGCGCCCCGGTACTGCTTCGGTGGCTTAGAACGGCACGTCGTTCTCTGTGAACTCTCCGTCTCGCACCATGCGGCGGATGATTGCCCTTGCGTATGCCCACGACGGGCGCGGCGCGTATGCGGTCTGCTGGAGTGCGCGGCTCACCTGTTGCGGTGTGATTTCTCCCCTTTCGAGTTGTGTTCTGACCTCCTTGATGATGACCTGAACCGGGCGCGTGCCAATGGCATCCTGATAGTCCTGTGCGAAGTGCTCCATAAACATTTGGGTAATTATGAAGCGAAAACCGTTGATTGTCGTTTGACTATTTGCCGTTGTCGTTTCGCTGTCTCTTCCAATAGTAGTAGTAGTAGTAGTACTACTACTACTCGTGGTTGTACTACTACTGCGGTTGTAGTAGTCGTTGTTTTTATCGTTTTGGTTAACGTGGTTGTAGTGCTGGTTCTCCATGTGGTATACTCCTTCCATAGTCGTTGACTACTACGGGAGGGAAAAAGAATATGCGAAAGGACTATACTCTTGGCGAATGGTTAGATGTCTGGCTTGAATACTACGTCGAACCCTCTGCCCTTGCGCCCAGCACAAAGGCGTGTTATAATAGGGCTGTACGGGCTCTTCCTGCGTCGTTGGGTTCAATTTGGGTCATTGACATTGCACCGCTGGATTGCCTGTGCTGGATTCAGTCTGTGGCGCGCACGCATCCGCGTGCCGCCCAGCTGGATCGTGTAATGCTTTCCCGTGCGCTTCTCGTTGCGCGCAAGCTGCACCTGACAGATTGTGTCCTTGACGAGGACACATGCCCACAGGTTGTACACCATGCACAAAAAGCGGTGGTGCTGACCCTGCCCGAACTGCTCCGCTACATGGACGCGGCGGCGCTGATGGATTCCGCTACTGTGCTTCTGCTCTGCTGTTGCGGTCTTCGGCGCGGCGAAGCCCTCGCAGCTTCTCGCGCTGACTTGTCTGCCGATGGCATTTTGACAGTACAGCACCAGCGCGGCGATAGCCGCGAACTGCACCCGCTGAAGTCGAAACACTCGTACAGGCGCATTGCTTTGCCTGACAACGTGCTTGATTGCATCAGAACGCGCCCTCTGACGCTCTCCGGGCTCTTCTACGAGGGAAGTATGCACAAGGTGTACTCAGACCATCACAGCGTCACGCAGCGGCTTTCTCTGCCGCCTGTGACCCTCCACGGCTTGCGCCACTCGGTGGCGACTGCCGCCGTTCTCGGCGGCGAACCTGTGAAGCTGGTGCAGGGGTGTCTTGGTCACGCTTCGTTTGCCCTCACTGCCGACCTTTACGCCGACCACCTCCCCGATACTTCGGCAGTTTGCAAACACTTGTTCGCGTAGGGCGCACGATTGGAAATCGTGTGTGGGCTTATACCCCACCTAGGGTTCAAATCCCTAACTCTCCGCCAGATTAGCATCGATTCGATAGAATCGGTGCTTTTCTTTTGCCCTCGCAGCGAATCCTTCCCCAGTCACCCAAAGTGCCTCGCTAATAAAAAAGTGCGTACTTGCGTCCATAGCACAAATGGTGTATCCTTTCATCGTGGCCACAAGATAACCCCTTTCCCCGAACGCCCCACCTTGGAGGAACCCATGAGGAAACTGATTTCCCTGCTGGTGATGATTTTGCTGCTGCTGTCCGCTGCGCTGGCGAAAGTGAGCACCCCGACCTGCACCACCGTGACGCTTGCAACCGGCAGCGTTCACGGCGGATTTCATCGCGAAGATGCATGAGGTTTTCCCGGACTACGCGGGCGAAAACCATCTGGAAATGACGGCTGGATTCCTGTTCCCGGCGGAGTAAGTAAGAAAAGACAGGCTGTTCGAGCGTTTTGCTCGGACAGCCTGTTTTTTGTCAGTATCCCGCTTTCTGCAATTCGTCCAGCAGTGCGCACTTGCGCTTGTAGTCCCTGCGCCACTGTTCAGCAAGGTCAGCAATTATCTGTCTTCCCTCATCGGTGCCTTTCATGCGTTCCAGCTGCCGGATGACCTCGCAGTAGGCGGCGCGCGACGAAGCACCTTGCATAGCGCGATTCACCATGTTGCGGTAGAGTGCCAGCGTGCGGGCGGAATCCCATGCCATCAGCGGGTCAAAATAGGTACACAGTCCCTCAAAATTGCTGTGTTGCTGAATCCGCTGGAGCAGTTGCTCCCACTGCTCAATGGATGCCAGCAGGGGCAGGTGGATAGTGCTTGTCGTCGGCAGTTTCATCAAACGTTCCGCCTCGTTGCGCCATGCATCGGCGGGAAGCGTCGCTCGAAGCGCATCAATCTGCTCCATGCTGTACTGATTGTACTGCTCAATGTACTGCCGAATCGCCTGCTGCGCAAGGTCAGGCTGATTCGCGCGCTGATAGAGTAAAATCAGCTGTTCGCGGCGCTGCTTGCATGGCATATATTCCCCGGCGAACGTCTGCAAATCCGCCTTGACCTGCTCGATGGCTTCCGTCCACTTTTCCGCCGCCATCAGCGTTTTCAGTGTCCGGTCATGCGCATACGGCACATCCCAATGCGAATGCCAGAAGCTGATGATGTCCTCCTGCGAAGCGTGCAGCTGCTGCATCGTTTTTTCACGCTGATTCAGCAGATTCACCATTGCGCCTCCACCGCGTTCCTGCGCATTCGGCTTCCATTCGGCAATTTTCTCGTCCAGCAGCGCAAGATTCCGCTGATGAATCGCTTCGTCCCACGGATACGAAAACAAGAACGCCAGCGGCGCGGTGAAATACGGCAGCGGCTGCCACGTCCGGAATGCAGCGGCGAACCACTCGTACATTGCCGACTGCTGGGCAGGTGCTGCGATGGCAAGAATCCGCATCCATGCATCGCGGCAAGCGTCTTCGACATCCTCCTGTTCAAGAATTTCATCGGCGGATTCAAACATCATTGCCGTGTCGCAAACGAGTTCAAACGCCAGCATCGCATGTTCCGGCGTCAGCAAATCAGCCAATTCCGCATCCATCAGCTCCAGCAGTTCCTGAACGGGTGATTCCTCTTCTTCGTCATATTCCGCGTATTCGTCATACTCGTTTTCGGAATAGCGTTCGGCGGCGTGAAGCGTCTGCGTCAGGGTGCGCTGCCAATTGAGGCGGCGTTCATCCGCACGGACAGGTTCGTTTCCCTTGCACAGCATCAGCCGATTTCGGAGTGCTTCGTCCTTTTTCAGCAGCGGGCGAAGAAAATCCCGAAGCGTTTCAGCGGACAGGCTGTTCAGCTTCTTCTCCCACTCCGGCGCGGGCAATTCCGCTTCCGGCAGATGGGTCGCCGCAAAGAGAACCGCCGCCATATGCTTGCAGTTTGCGCCCTCTTTCGCAAAGGGGCAGGTGCAGGACATGGTTGCCACGGCATCGTCTGCCAGCGTAATCTCAACCCGATACAGCCGCGTGCCTTCTACATCAGCAGTGATTTTTTCCTGCGTGCAGTGCAGATTTTTCACTGCCCCGGCACGCCAGTAATTGCGCCCGCGCGTAATCATCTTCGAGATAAAATTCTCTTTCCAGTCAGTGATGTGCATCGGCATTCCACCTTTTGCAAAACAGGCTGCCCGTTTTTCTCGGACAGCCTGCTTGCTTATTCCTTCGTCTCAATCTCAATGCCGCGTTCTGCCAGCCAGTTCGGCCAGTAGTCGTCGGTGTAGAGCAGTGCCTCGCGGGTGGAAGGCATCGGGGGCAGCGAGCCGCCCGTAGCGTAAATCAGCGCGGAAATCGGTAGAACGGTGTAGCCCTGCTCCTCGTAGTAGGTCAGGACAGCATCAAGAATTTCCCAGCTGTGATTCGCGTCGAGATGGCAGAGCAAAATGTTGCCGGGCGCGAGTTTGGCGCGTGTTGTACCGTTCTTGATGCACTCTTCCACCGTGTATTTGCCGATGGAGTCCTTTGTGCTCATGTTCCACAGCACGCACTCCATGCCTTCCGCGCGCGAAACGCTGATGACGTTGCTGTTCACGTCCCCGTACGGCGGGCGCATCAGGCGCGGCGAGACGCCCAGCGTTTCCGCCATGGTCTCCGCCGGAAAAACGATTTGGCGCATCATGCTGTAGGGCCGTTCCTTCGTCAGCTGCGGATGCGTGTTCGTGTGGTCGCCGATTTCATTGCCCGCCGCCAGCACGCGCTTGGATTCTTCCGGGAACGTGCGGACGAAATAGCCCGTCATGAAGAAGGTGATATTCGTGTTGTGCTTCGCCAGCACTTCCAGCACCTGATCGGTGTTCTTGCCGCCGAAACCGCAGTCCATGCCGATGCCGACAAGTTTCCGCTCCGTCTCCACGTTCTTGACGGCGCGCTGTCCCTTCGCAACGACGGTCAGGTAACCGCCATCCGCCACACAGCGGTCGCCCAGCCACACGCTCAGGCGGGTGTAGCCCTCCATATCAGCGGTTGGGGTGATAGAGAAGCTCATGTCGCCGCTCGGATTCGACCACTTCGCTTCCGTCAGCACTGTACCCTTGTCATCGCGCAGCTGGAAGGTGTTGTTGCCCTTGACGATGGTGGATGAATTCGTCACCGTCATGCGGACGCTCATCTTCTTGCCCACCGTGCCAAAGTTGATGCCCAGATAGAACTGCACGTTCGGCAGGCGCTGGATGGTCAGCGTATGCTTGCCCGTGCCGGTGTAGCCGTCGCCGCTCTGCAGCTCAAAGACGACCTTGCCGCGTTCCTCCACCACCTGCGTCGGAACGGTCAGCGTGGTGCTCTTCTGCCCTGCCGGGATGACCACAGAATACGCGCCATCCAAGCCGTCGCAGGTCAGGGAAACCGTCAGGTCTTTGTCGCTTGCGGGCGACACGTTCAGCTTCAGCGTATAATCATAGCCGCCGTTGATTTGCCCGTTTTTCTCGGCAAAGGTAACTTTCACGCCGTCCGCCAGCGCGACGGACATCAGCAGCGCCAGCATTATGCCCAGCGCACAGAACCATTTTTTCATGTGCAGCCTCCATTGGTCGTCGATCGTTGATATATCTGCTCGGACATACACGTCCACTTCTATTATACCATTGATTGAAAAGGAACACAAGTGCAAAAAACGCCGCTCCGCTTAACCATATTCAGTCAGCGGGGCGGCGCGATGTGTCAGGGGATTACTGCTCTGCCAGCTTGTTCAGCATCTCAACGATGCCGCGGCTGTTCTCCAGCTGATTCTCCATGCCTTCGACAATCTGCTCTTCCGCAGTCGTCTCATCCGCATCCGCGTGCAGGACAACCGGCAGCTGCTTGCCGACGAACTGCTCCGCGAAGGCGTCCAGCATTTCCTGCGTCAGACCTTCGATTTCATTTTCCAGCGTCAGCTTCAACTCCGTCACCACATTGTTCGCATCCAGATGCAGTTCAACATCAAGCGTGTATTCGTCCGGCAACAAAGAAGTGATGGTGGTGGTAAGAACTCTTCCTTCAGCGGCGGGTTCTTCCGTCGCGTCAGGCTCAACAGCGGGTTCTTCCGTCGCGTCGGGTTCAACGGTGGGTTCTTCCGTCGCGTCGGGTTCGGCGGTGGGTTCTTCCGTCGCGTCGGGTTCGGCAGCGGGTTCTTCCGTCGCGTCGGGTTCAACGGTGGGTTCTTCCGGCGCATCAGGCTCAACAGCGGGTTCTTCCGTCGCGTCGGGTTCGGCAACGGGTTCTTCCGTCACGTCGGGTTCGGCGGTGGGTTCTTCCGTCGCTTCCGGCTCGGCGGTGGGTTCTTCCGTCACAGCGGGCTCGACAGCGGGTTCTTCCGTCGCTTCGGGTTCGACGGTGGGTTCTTCCGTCGCTTCGCCGTTCAGCGCGCTCTGCGCCAAGCCGAGGTTCTGCATCAGCTCATCCAGCTGCGCGGACACGTTGTCGAGGTAGCCCTGTGCCGCCGCTTGATTCGCCTTTGCGGTGTCCAGTTCAGCGGTCAGCGTTTCCACCTGCGCCTTGTTCGCTTCGTTTTCGTCGTTCAGCACAACCAGCTGGGCTTCCAGCTCCGCCACCTTTGCGGTGGATTCTTCCAGCACCAGCTGCGCTTCGCGGAGGTCATTCTGCGCGGTGGTCAGTTCCGCCTGCGCCGTCTCCTTGTCGGCAATGGTCTGCTGGAGTTCGGTGTTGCTGGCGGCCAGCTGACCGTTGACCTCATCCAGCTGACTGGACAGGTTATTCGACCGCACGAACAACGCGACCATCACGATGACCGCCACGACCAGCACGACGATGAGTGCAAACAGGGAAACTTTCTTCTTCTCGCTGTTTTCCGGCGTGTTCTGTGCCGGCGTCTGGGACTTGTTTTCGGACATGGGAACTTCCTCCTTGCTTTGTCAGTCGAATCTCAGGCTGTGAATAAATGCGGCTGGTATACTATTCCCAAATGCGAATGCGCAAGCAGATAGCGCAAATGAATTGGGGAATAGGCTCACTCCTCTGCCTGCCCAAGGAGCTGCCGTGCGGCGTCCACCTGCGCCTGAAGGGATGAAAGCGTCTTTTGCAGCGTCTCCACCTCTCCGATCAGCTCACTGTCCGGGGTCCGAAGGAGAGCGAGCTGCTGCGTGAGCGTTTCCGCCTGCGCCGCTAATTCCGCATTCTCGCTGCGGAGCGCCTTGCGCTGGGCGCGGAGTTCCTGCTCGCGCGCGGACGCTGCATCCGCTTCGGGCTGCACCGCCTGCAATTGCGCCAGCGTTTCCGGCAGGTCAACGTCGATTTGCGCGCGCTGCGTCTGCTGGAGCTTCAAGCGCGCCAGACTTGCATCCAGCTGCAATTGCGTCAGGCGAAGCTGCTCGCCCTGCTGCGCCAGCCGAACCGCCAGCACGCACAGCGCCACGCACACCACACACATCACCGCGACAAAAATGGCGCGGAATCCCTTGGAAACTTTCGGCAGCATGCTGCTTCCTCCTCTTCCAGTCTCGCCAACAGGGAGCCTTTCTATTCACTATTGTAGCATATTCCGGTACAAATTGCAAAGCAAAAGCGCTGAAAAATGCCGCTTGTTCGGCAATTTGTTACAAATCATTCATTTTTTGAGCCGCGTCGGCGAGACTTTTGGCGAGATAGTCCAAATTTTCCTGCCGGCAGACGGTATCGCGGGAAGTGTGGATGCGCCCGGTGATGAGTCCCACCCCCGCGCTGTGGTGGTATGCCGATACACCCACCCCGCACACGAACCGCCGATAATCGCCCGCGCCTTGCACACCCGCGCGCCCGAAGAACTGCGTCGACACGCCGGATGCCATTGCGTTTTCTTCAAGGGATTCGCGGACGGCGGCGTATTCCGGCTTGTCCTGCGCCATTTTCGGGGCGCTGATGACAAACGTGTCGCCATCCCCGACGCAGTTGAGGTCGACAAGCAGCTTCATCGTCTGCACTTCGACGTGCTGTGCGCCGTAGCTCTTTGCGCCGCGGCTGCCCGTCTCCTGATGATCAAAGAGGATGAACGCCGTCTTTTCGCGCACTTCAGGGGACAGGCGCTGCATCGTCTCCAGCAGGGCGGCAATGCCGGATGTGTTGTCATTGACGTTATGCTTGTTCGCCGCGCCGAACATCATCAGCAGCATCAGCGCCAGATAGGCGAAAAAGAACGTCAGGATCAGCCAATCGCCGCTCTTCGTCGCCAGCCCGACTGCCGTGCCAATCAGCAGGGAAATCAGCAGCATTCCCAGCAGCACCGCGCCCTGTGATAGAATATATACTGGGAAATTCCGGGGAATGCGCAAATCGGGTATGCCGATGGTCGCCGCCGTATCGTAGTGGGCGCTGATGAGCAGTTCGGCATTTTGAGGGTCACCGGCGACGATGTTGCGGTGGCGCAGCTTGTCCTTTCGGTTCATGCCGTCCACATAGGGGCGATACCCCATTTCGCGCATCTTCGCCATCACCCACTTCTCGAACGCCCGCTTCTGCGCCGTCGTTTTGCGGATGGGGAACTGCACGTCGATTTCTTCGCGTATGGTCATGCTTGCTCCTTCCCGACGACCTGCCGGAGGACGGCTTCCACCGTGTCCGCCACGCCCTGCAGGGTGATTTCGTCGTACGTCGTGTCATGTTTGGTATGAATTTTGCTGCAGTACCAGCCTACATGCTTTTTCTTGCGGCAGGCGCAGATGCCCACGCCGAGCTTAAAGTGCTTCTGGTCGGAGGAGAAATTGCACTTCTCCATGTTGCCAAGGACGACCGGAATGCCGCTGCTTTTCCGCACCGTCTCGCCCAGTGCCGGATACTTCTCCCGCGCCGCTTTCGGCACAAGCATCAGCATGGCTTCCCCCACGCCGATGCAGTCCATGTTCAGCACAAGCGTCTCTTTTGCCGCCTGCTTATGCGCTTTCGCCAGCCCCGATGCGCCGAGCAGCCCCTTCTCCTCGTTGTCGAACAGCACGAACGCAATCTCCTCCGGCTTTTCCGCCGCGAACGCCTCCATCAGCGCCAGCACCCCGCACACGCCCGACGTGTTGTCATTGACGTTGTGCGGATTCGGCACGCCCGCCAGCAGCAGATACATCATCAGGCAGTACAACCCAATCAGCGTCGCTTCCGTGCAGAAGATGCTGCCCGTGAGCTTTTTCACAATCCCCGTCGGTATGAAGATGAGCACCACCATCACCAGCGCAATCAGCGCCTGAACGAGGTAAAACATCGGGCGATTCATGGGCAGCATGACATTCGGCAGCCCGACGGTTGCGGGCGTGTCGTAATGCGCCGTAACAAGCACTTTCGCCTTGTCCACATCGCCCACGACGATATTGCGGTTCGTGCAGATTGCCTTGTTTTCCTCCATCCTCGCCGCATAGCCCATTTCCTGCGCCTTTTGTACCTTGCTTTTGCGCACCGGAAACCGCGCATTGACCTCCTGCATCCAGCGATTCGTATTCATTTTTTCTGTTCCTTTTCCGTGTACGGCACGACCTCCACCACCGTCAGCGTGTCTCCCTCGACGACAAAGCGAATATCCACCTCGCCATACGGCACGCCGTACACGCGCTTTCCGTCATGCTGATACGCCGGGCGCGGGTCTTGCGCGAGCAAGCCCATCACGGCGGGCAGATTCTGCTTGGGAACGTACTTTTTGAGCTTCTCCGGAAAATCCACCGTCAGGCGATGGCGTTCGGTCTGCTCGGTGAACCCGCCGACCGCGTCCGGCACGCTGTCCACATACGGCAGGTACGGCTTGATGTCCACGATTGGCGTGCCGTCCATCAAATCCGCGCCAGAGACGACGAGCGTGATGCGCCCGTTCTCCTCCTCCATGCGAATCAAGCGGACAACCGTCAAACCGATGCGGTTCGGGCGGAACGGCGAGCGCGTCGCGAACACGCCCAATCGGGTATTGCCGCCCAGCCGCGGCGGACGCACAGTCGGCCGCCAATCATCCTGCTGCGCGCGGTCGAACTCCCAGAGCAGCCACAGGTGGGAGTAATCCTCAATGCCGCGGAACGCCTCGCGGACGCTGTACTTTTCCGCCATCACGACGCGGGAAATCACCTCCGGCACAAGCCCCGACTGCCGCGGTACGCCGAATTTCTCCCGAAAGCCGTTTTCGATTCGTGCAATGATTTCCATCCAGATTCCTCCCCTTTTCCATACGGGATAAGTATAGCCCACCCGCGCCCTCCCGTCAAGGGGCGGAAGCAGAAAGGAATTTCTGTCAGTTTTGTATTTGGCAAGAGGATTTTTCTTGGTTGATGGAGAATAATACACCATTCTTATTGCACGAAATCTTTCACAAGGAGGTGAATCCCCTTGGTAGAAGCCCGCCACATTACGATGGATTTCCGCATCGACCAGAACCGCACCACCAACCTCAAGGAGTTTGTCGTCGACACCCTCCGCCGCCAGACGCATACCACCACCTTCCGCGCCCTCGATGATGTATCCTTCATCGCCGAAAAGGGCAGTGTCACCGGGCTGATTGGCCATAACGGCGCGGGAAAATCCACCCTGCTCAAAATCATCAGCGGCATTTACCCGCCCACCAGCGGCAGCGTCGCCCTGCAGGGTACGCTTGTGCCTATGCTCGAACTCGGCAGCGGCTTCGACGCGGAACTCACCGGGCGGGAGAATATCTTCCTCAACGGCGCAATTCTCGGCTACCCGAAGGATTTTCTGCACGACAAAGCGCCGGAAATCATTGCGTACAGCGAACTCGATCGTTTCATCGACCGCCCGCTGAAAACGTACTCGTCCGGAATGCTCGCGCGTCTGGCGTTCTCCATCGCCACCGTCGTTCAGCCTGATATTCTGATTGTGGACGAAATTCTTGCCGTCGGCGACGAGCGTTTCCAGCGCAAGAGCCGCGCGCGGATGCTTGAGCTCATGTCCGGCGGCGCAACAGTGCTGTTTGTCAGCCATAATTTAAGCCAGATTCGCGAACTCTGCGACCGCGTGATTTGGCTGGAGCACGGTAGAATCCGCGCGCAGGGCGACGCAAAGTCCCTGTGCGACGCATACGAAAGGGAGGCAGCCCCATGAGTGAGCAGACGCCGCGCCGACGCCGGGCTGATCGGGCATATACGCCGGAGGAAAACGAAGCCGCGCCCTGCCGCCACCGCATGAATGCGGACGAACCCCCGCGCCGACGCCGAACGCGCGAGTATTATTCGCCTGAGGAGTTCATCCCGTACCCTGCGGAGGATTCGTTCGATGCCATGCCGCCAGACATCCCGTTCGATATGCCTCCGGACACGCCGTCCGCGCCCCCGAAACGGAAATTCCGTCTGCCGCCGCTGGGCGAATCGCTGCGCAGGACGATGCAGCTGCTCCGTTCTGCGCGCCCGGATTTCCCCTTCCGCCGCCCGCATGGGGTCGGCGACTTGCTGAACATGCTGCTGGATGCGCTGCTGTGGCTGCCGAAGCTAACGGTGCATTTGACGCTGTATGCCTGCCGTTACCTGCGTGCATCCGTCCGCTATGCCGTGGAGGGCGCAACGCCGCTCTGGCAGGCGTTTCTGCTCCGCCCGTACAGCTGGGCGGGGTTCTATCTGCTGCTTGGGGGGCTGGCATTCGGCGGGGTTCATCTGATGTCGCGCGGGTCAACGGGCGCATCGTTCGCCGGATTCGTGCTGCTGCTCGCGCCGCTGGCGTGGGGCATCGTGCTGGGCTGGGCGGCGGCGAACGCGCTGCACCGGCACTGCTTCTTCTCCCGGTGGACGTTCGTCGCGCTGGAAGTGCTGTGCGCCATCGGCATTGCGGGCGCTGCGCTGGGCTATCCCATTGCGCTGCTTGCGTCGGCGCCGCTGCCGCTGTGGATGCTCACGGGCGCTCTGCTCCTGCGCCGCACGACGCTGCAATCCTTCTCCCCTGCCGCCATCGTCGATTTCTTCCAGCGCCTGAAGCCGCACTGGGAACTGCGGCGAATCGGGCTGCACACGGCGGCGACCGTCAGCTACACTGCACCCGTTAAACGCAATCGCTTCTTTATTGAGCTGCAATGTACGCATCCAAGCACTGGGAATGCGCTGATTTTGTTTCATACGTCCACCATTGAACCGGCGCTGGGGCAGAGGGTGCATGTGATTCTGCATCCGACGGAGGAAGACATATATGCGGTAGACTTGACGACGAACATTCCGCGGGTAAAGATTCGCAAGAATGACTTGTGGCGGAATCGGGAATAGGATAGCATCGGAGGTATCACCATGGAATCATCCCTCAACATTCAAAAAATCGTCAAGCCCTCCTTTGCCGTTATCGGCATCGAAGGCTCGACAGACGACGGCGAAGGCTTCATCCCCATGCTCTGGTCAGACGCGAACGCCCACTTCGACGAAGTCTCCCCCGTCGCCAGCCGTGACGAAAACGGCGCGCTGCTCGGCATTTGGGGCGCGATGAGCGACGAAACTCGTTCGTTCCTGCCATGGACAGACGGCTTCTCGCACGGGTTGTACCTTGCGGGCGTGGAATGTCCCATCGACGCGGAAGTGCCGGACGGATGGACGAAGTGGGTCGTGCCGGGGTATGAGTACCTTGCCATAGAGAATCGCCGCGCGGACACGTTCAGCCGCATGGTCGATTACTTCCGCGAAAACGGCGTGAAGCTCGTCGGCGCGGTGCAGGAATTCACCGACCCGAAAACGCAGCAGGAGTATCTGTACTTTCCGATTCGGGCATTATGACAGCTTGACGCATTCCCAAACGGATGCTATAATACCCCATGAATCTGATGCAGAGGTGAACATGATGGCAGAAGAATGTACGCATGACTGCTCCTCGTGCGGGAGCGCGTGCGCATCGCGGCAGAAGCCGCAGAGTTTGCTTGCCCCGGCAAACGCGGGCAGCCGGGTGAAGAAGGTCATCGGCGGCGTCAGCGGCAAAGGCGGCGTGGGAAAATCGCTGGTGACGGGTCTGCTCGCGTGCGAAACGGCGCGGCGCGGGAAAATCGCCGGGGTGCTGGATGCGGACATCACCGGGCCGAGTATGCCGCGCATTCTGGGCATCCGCGACAAGGCGGTCGGCAATGAGCTGGGCATCCTGCCGCAGGAAGCCGAAAACGGCGTGAAGGTTATGTCCATCAACCTGCTGCTGGAACACGACACCGACCCCGTTATCTGGCGCGGCAGCCTGATTGCGGGCACGGTCAAGCAGTTCTGGACGGATGTGTGCTGGGGGGATGTGGACTGCCTGTATGTGGATATGCCGCCGGGAACGGGCGACGTGCCGCTGACGGTGTTCCAATCGCTGCCGGTGGATGGCATCGTAATCGTCTTAAGCCCGCAGGAGCTGGTCGGCATGATTGTGGAAAAAGCCGTCAAAATGGCGCAGATGATGAACATCCCCGTGCTGGGCTTGGTGGAAAACATGGCGTACATGACCTGCCCGGACTGCGGCAAGCGCCTGTACCCCTTCGGCGAAGGACGCACAGCGGATGTCGCAAAGCAGTATGGACTGCCGATGCTGGCGCAATTGCCGATTCAGCCCGAACTTGCCAAGAAGTGCGACGAAGGCCGCTTGATGGACATTCAGCTGCCGGAAATGGGCAAGGCAGTGGATGCCGTGCTGAAATGCAAGGTTCGCAAGCACGAATAAGCCAATCCCGTCGGAAGCGTCCGGCGGGGTTTTTCATATCGAAACGGTTTTCGCAGCAGGAAAATCCGGCGCCCATGTCGAATTATAGTTGATTCAGCGGAACAAATCCGCGTTTTTCTCCGTCTAATCCAGCGGAAAGGGAGGAAAAGCGCCGCTTGTTTCGTTATATCATTGGAAGGCGCGGGCTTTTCGCCACTTTCCGGCAGGGGAAGTGCAATTTAGCCCTTGCACACTGCCCGATAAATGTGTACAATATAGATGGGCGATTGCCCATACGCCTCTTTCCGGCAAATCCGGCAGGAGGATAACGCTTGCTCCGCTCGCCCTGAGTGTGAAGGAAGGGAATTATCATCATGAAGAATCATGCCGCTGCAACTACTCGCAACCGCATTTTCAAGGGCGCTGCCCTGTGCGGCGTTTTGGCGCTGTCCATGACGCTGACGGGCTGCTTTGTGCCGCCGGACGACCTGTCAGGCGACCTGTCCAATCAGGGTGTTGTTTACAATACGGTTGCTGTCACAGCGCCCCCGCGCACCGCCACGCCCACTCCTTCGCCCACGCCGACGGTTGAATCCGTTTTCAATTTCGGCACGAACACCGTCATGCCGACGACACAGCCAGGCGTGATTACGTCCAACGGCATTGTCACCGTGGTGACCACGCCGCCCGGCAGCGTCGCCACCACTGCGCGTCCGACCGCAACGCCCACGCCGACTGCGGCGGCCGTTCTCAAAAAAGGCTCGTCCGGCGCTGATGTCAAGACGCTCCAGCGCCGCTTGAAGCAGCTGGGCTACTACACCGGCAGCGTTGACGGCGATTTCGGCGACGCGACGGAGAAGGCGCTGCGCGCGTTCCAAGACCGCAACAATCTGCTGGTGGACGGCATCGCGGGCAAATCGACGATGGCAAAGCTGAACAGCTCCAACGCTGTCAAGGCAGCCGCCGCAACCGCTACTCCGCGCAAGACCGCAACCCCCAAGCCGAAAACCACCGCGACCCCAAACCTCTCCACTGAGTATTATCTCCAGAGCGGTTCGTCCGGCACACGCGTCCGCACGCTGCAGGCGCGCCTGATTGAACTGGGCTGGATGGCGGGTTCTCCGGACGGCAACTATGAGGGTGCGACCGAATATGCCGTCAAGGCGTTCCAGAAAAAGTACAAGAGCCTGTACACCGACGGTGTTGCCGGGCCTTCGACGCTGCAAACGCTGTATTCTTCCTCTGCGGCGAAATCCTCCACGCCCGTGTCCTCCATCGGCACGACGCTGGAGTCCGGCATGAAGAACAGCGGCGCCGTCAAGGCGATGCAGACGCGCCTGAAATCCTTGGGCTACCTGACCGGCACAGCGGACGGCTCTTTCGGCGACGCGACAAAGGCGGCGGTGATTGCCTTCCAGACGGCGAACGGCCTGAAGGCGGACGGCAAGGCGGGCACATCCACCCTGAACCGCCTCTATTCCGACGCGGCGATTGCTGCCAGCTCCATGCCGACGGCGACCGCTTCCACCTCTGTGGACGGCTACACGACGCTCTCCGAGGGCGACACCGGTACGGCGGTTCGCAATCTCCAGAAGGCGCTGAAAAACAAGGGTTACTATTCCGGCAGCGTGGACGGCAAGTACGGCGCGGCAACGACGGCGGCAGTCGTCGCGTTCCAGTCAGCGCAGGGCTTGCGCGTGGACGGCAAGGCAGGTCCCGCGACCCAGCGTGCGCTGTTCACCACCTCCAGCAGCACGGATACATCCAAGTACACCACGCTCCGGCCGGGTGACAGCGGCGCGGCAATTCGCCAGCTGCAGACGACGCTGAAGCAGAAGGGCTATTATACCGGCACGATTGACGGCGATTACGGCTCCGGCACCACGGCGGCGGTCAAGGCGTTCCAGAAGAAGATGAACATCACGCCGGTGGATGGCATTGCGGGCGACAAGACGCTGACGCTTCTGTACTCCTCTGACGCGGTGGACAGCGACGAATATGCGACGCTGCGCCCCGGCGACACGGGCGCGGCAGTGCGCACCATGCAGGCGACGCTGTACGAACTGGGTTACTACGACGGCTCGCGCGACGGCGTGTACGGCGCAACGACGCAGGATGCTGTCCGCGCATTCCAGATTCGCAACAAGGTGACACCGGTGGACGGCATCGCGGGCAACAAGACGCTGACAAAACTGTACAGCGGCACAGCGGTTGCGGCGGCGGCGAAAACGACGGAGTACAAAACGCTCCGCAAGGGCGACCGCGGCGACGAAGTGGTGCAGATGCAGGACAGCTTGCAGCAGCTTGGCTATCTGGCAGCCGTCACGGGCTATTACGATGATGCGACCGTCGCGGCGGTTCGCTCCTTCCAGTCCCGCAACGGGCTTTCCGTGGACGGCTCCGCGGGTCAGGAGACCCTCGCGGTGCTCTACGGCAGCAATCCCCGTGCGGCATATTAAGAGAGAACCCAAGGGGCGCTGCCCCTTGACCCTGCCAAAGGGTCTTCGACCCTCTGGACTCCCTTTTCGCGATTGAGTTGAGCACACTTTCATACAGTGTCCGCGTGTTTATTTCTAAGAATACAGTCCAGCTTGGCACGTTTGCACGGCTGGACTGTTCTCTTATCCACAGCTTTTCCCCGTCTTCCACCGAAAGGAGGGATTCCCGTGCAGAAAATCCGCTTTCTCCCCCTGCTGTGCGTTGTGCTGATGCTCTTCACCTCCCCGACCCTGCTCGCCCAGCAGGAGCCGGATACGCCCTATCCGGCGGAAACCATGCTCTCTGTCCGCATGATGCCGCCCGGTGAACGTAGCCTGCGCAATTTTCTGTATCCAAAGCTCATGGCGCAGGAAGGCAGCATTCAACTTCCCGCCGGAACGTCCTACAATCTGCTGGTACAGACCTTGGATAACATGCGCAACGACTATCCGGAGCTGTTTCACATCGACTCCTACCGTGTCCATTATCAGCGCAATCAGCCGGATGTCGCCCAAAGCATTTCACCGCGCTACCTTTGTTCCGCCGAAGAAGCATCAGCCTTGCGCAAACAGCTGCTGGAAACAGCTCAGTCGTGGGTGGACGAAAATCCCGACCCGCTGGCGCTGTACGAGCGGCTTGTACAGAATACAACCTATTCTCCCGACAGCATGTGGCAGCACGCGGCCGTGGGCGCTTTGCTGTATGGCGAAGCCACCTGCGCAGGATATGCGCAGGCGATTTCACTGCTCTATCGGCTTGCGGGCATTCCATGCGCAACCATCATCGGCGAAGCGTCAGACACAAGCGGCGAAACCGGTTTGCACGCATGGAATGTGACCAATTTCGGCTTTCTTGACGCAACATGGGGAGCCGCTTTCGACGGGCATGTGTTCCACAGCAACTACGCCATGGGTGAAGCGGATATGTCCATCGACCACACGCCCAATCGCGGGTACACTTTCCCCGACCTGAGCGGCGTTCCGAACTACTATCAGGCGCACGGGCTGTACGTCTCCACCGAGCAGGAACTGCTGACCCAGCTGATGCGTCTTGTGGACGGTGAAGCCGTGGAGATTCAGCTTTCGCCCGACCTGTACGCACGGTATGCAGCGGCTATGAAGGACAAGCCGTCCGATATTGTCACCTTTTGCGCCGAAGCAGCCGGGGTGGAAATTCCCTTCTACGACCCATGCCGCATCCTGTCCGACAAGGCGCATCGCGTTTTGCTGCTGATTCCCCACCCTGAATTGGCGGAGCAGTAACAGCAGTTTGCACGAGCGTAAAGGCAGATTATTGCCCCTGAGCACTTGCATGTTCGGGGGCTTTCATGTTATAATGAAAGAGTAGTGTGTCTATTCGGGAATAGGTGCGCTCATATGATTGTGATTTTCCAAATATTATCAGAAATTGTTTCTATATTGAAAGGAGAACTTTATGTTCGATTGGGTCAAAAAACTGCTGGGCAGCAGCAATGACGCGGAGGTCAAAAAGCTGCAAAAGACGGTCAACGCCGTGGACGCCCTCGAAGATGAATACAAGGCGCTGACGGATGAGCAGCTGCGCGCCAAGACGGATGAATTCCGCGCGCGCTTGCAAAATGGCGAAACCGAAGATGACATTCTGCCCGAAGCGTTCGCCGCCATCCGCGAAGCCGACGCCCGCGTGCTGGGGATGCGCCCGTACCGTGTGCAGGTGATGGGCGGTCTGGTGCTGCATCAGGGGCGCATCGCCGAGATGAAGACCGGCGAGGGCAAAACGCTGGTGTCCACCCTGCCCGCGTACCTGAACGCGCTGTCCGGCAAGGGCGTGCACGTCGTAACCGTCAACGACTATCTGGCGCGCCGCGACAGCGAGTGGATGGGCAAAGTCCACCGCTTCATGGGGCTGAGCGTCGGCCTGATTGTCCACGATCTGGACAGCGCCGAACGCCGCGCCGCCTATGCCTGCGACATCACCTACGGCACGAACAACGAGCTGGGCTTCGACTACCTGCGCGACAACATGGTCATCCGCCAAAGCGAGCTGGTGCAGCGCGGCCACAACTTCGCCATCGTCGACGAAGTGGACTCCATCCTGATTGACGAAGCGCGCACCCCGCTGATTATCTCCGGCGCAGGCGACAAATCTACCGACCTCTACGCGAAGGTGGACGCGGTCGTCCGCACGCTCAAGCGTGACGTTCACTTCGAGATTGAAGAGAAGAAAAAGGCCATCAGCCTGACCGACGAGGGCGCCCAGCGCGTCGAAGCCGCGTTCGGCATCACCAACATCAACGATGCGGAAAATGCCGAGCTGAACCACCACGTCAGCTGCGCCCTGCGCGCCAACTTCCTGATGAAGCGCGACGTGGACTACGTCGTCAAGGACGATCAGGTCATCATCGTTGACGAATTCACGGGCCGCCTGATGATTGGCCGCCGCTACTCCGAGGGTCTGCATCAGGCGATTGAAGCCAAGGAGCATGTGACCATTGAGCGCGAAAGCCGCACACTGGCGACCATCACCTTCCAGAACTATTTCCGCATGTACCACAAGCTCTCCGGCATGACGGGTACGGCGAAGACGGAAGAGGACGAGTTCCAGAACATCTACTCGCTGGACGTCGTGCAGATTCCCACCAACAAGCCCAACATCCGCAAGGACTTGGACGACATGGTCTACAAGACGAAGAAGGCGAAGTTCAACGCCGTTGTGGACGCAATTGCGCAGGTGCACGCAAACGGTCAGCCCGTGCTGGTCGGCACGGTCACGGTCGAAACGAGCGAAATGCTCTCCGCCATGCTCCAGCGCCGCGGCATCCAGCATGAGGTGCTGAACGCCAAGAACCACGCCAAGGAAGCTGAAATCGTCGCACAGGCAGGCCACTGGGGCGCCGTCACCATTGCCACCAACATGGCTGGCCGCGGCACGGACATTCTGCTGGGCGGCAACCCGGAGTTCCTCGCCCGCCGC
>ERZ780195.1120-NODE-1120-length-23476-cov-3.757568_pt1 | contig 23476 bp, 20 predicted proteins | sample MGYA00511017_ERZ780195 | MGnify/ENA primary metagenome ERZ780195 (study PRJEB29588, sample SAMEA2159974) | human gut metagenome | biome: human gut; feature: human-associated habitat; material: faeces | place: Denmark | collected 2008/2010 ...
GGGCGGCGGCGAGACCTACGTCCGCGGCGGCTCCAGCCCGCAGGAGATGATCGTGCCTGTGCTGGACGTGCGGATGGAGAAAGGCCGCATGGAGACCACGACTGTGCAGCTGACGCTGGTGAGCATTTTGAAGAAGATCACGAACCTGATCACCGCGCTGGACTTTATGCAGAACGAGCCAATCAGCGACACCGTGCGCGAGACGACCTTCCGCGTGTACTTTGTGGGAGAAGATAACGAGCGCATCTCCAATGAGAATATCGTGGTGGCTGATAAGCGCGGCGAGACGGCGGCGGAGCGGATGTTCCGTCTGCGGTTTAGCTTCAAGAACCGGAAATACGACAACAAAAAGCCGTATTATCTGGTAGCCTACGATGATAAAAATTCGGTTGAGGTGCTGCGCCGTCAGGTCGTCATGGACATTGCGATGGCGGACGACTTCGGATTTGGCTTCTGATGCAAGGAAGGAACGATTATGAGCCGTGGATTTAACATGTGGAACTATATGACCTACCACCTGGTTCACGATTACTTTAAGGCAAAGAAAAAGAAAAAAACGGAAATCCAAAATTTTGAGGTAAAGAACTATAAAGCAGCACAAAAGGCCGCAGAACAATGGATTAAGAGTGTGCGCAAATTTGCTGAAAGTTCGTATGGGGTGCATTACCCCAAAGAACTTTATTACGGTGCAACCCAGGTGTTGTTGGCTGTTTGTGCGGAGATCTACCGCAATGACCATACCTGGAACGACCACCGGAAAATTTTGGTGGATTACATCATCAACAGCGGCACGGACGGTGTGTGGTTTTCTGATTTTAAAGCGGCCACCGGTGCCGATGCAGACGTAAGGAAGCTGATCCCGCTGGGGTGGGTTGATGTTGATGAGTGTGGTGAATTCTGGACTTGCCTGGGCCGCTGCCTGAAAAAATGCCGGACTCCGCAAAGCAAATACGATGAATTGACCACGCCCTTGCAAAGATTTATTGCGGCTTTTGCATTCTGCGGGCCGCTGCAATCCAGTGTAGAAACCATCGGCACGCGATTTTTGAGCCGGGCATCAGATGGGGTTGAGCGCGCAATGCATGCCCCACCGCCCAAGGTGGATATTTGGGGCAGCGGAAGCTCTATGGAACACATCCAGAAAATGAAGGTGATCTGGGATCACCTTTTGAACAGCAGCGATGGCGGGCGGGAAATTGATGACCCGCAGCTGTTATTATCCATGCTGATAGGGAAAACGATTACGGATATTATCATGTACGGGAACATTCCTGCAAAAGATAAGTTGTTGGAAGTTGAAATGGTCTTTGCCGAAAACCGCCTGGAGCTTGGAACAACCGCTAAAGAATTTGTGCTGGATATGGCAAACCATGGTGAAGCATGGAAGCTGGTCAGCCAGATGATGACGCCACAGGGGGACCAGCCGCCGATGTTCTGGCAGATTGCGCAGATTATGTCCATCAAGGGCAACTGCAAGGATGAGCTTGATAATTTGATTCAGGAGTTTATGGGTTTTGCTTATTGCTTTGTTTCGGAGATCATGAAAAAATATCCGAACGGCGGCTATGACCGTGAAAAGCTGCTGCCCTACTTAAAGACCCTGATGCCTGCTGAAGCACCGAAAAATTGACGGAGGATAGTACAATGCCTGATTTGGATGATAAATACAGTGAATTCAGCCGCGAGATTGGCAACGACGAACCCACACAGGATAACGCTGCCGGTGCAGCCAAGGAACCGCAGCCGGATTTCAGCGATAATGCGGATCTGTATGCGGTGCTGTGCGTCAGCAAAACGGCCTCCTCGGATGAGATCAAGTCTGCTTACCGGCGCTTGGCAAAGGAGTACCACCCTGATGTAAGCAGTGATGCGGATGCAGACGAGAAGTTCAAAAAAATTCAGCACGCCTATGAAATCCTGTTCGATGAAGTGCAGCGTGCGATGTATGATCTTGGCGGCGACAGCATGGCGGGGCTGAGTTATGAGCAACGGCTGAAATCGGTGTTCCAAGGCCGCATCGTCCGCAAGGATTTGACGAAGAAAATCAAAGAGGGCGCGAATGTGCCTGTCTATGTGCTGGAATTCCTGCTGGGGCAGTATTGCAGCAGTGATGACCCGGCTATTATTGAAACCGGCGTTGAAACGGTAAAGAAGATTCTTTCTGACAACTTTGTACGCCCGGATGAAGCACAGAAGATTCTTTCCTTGCTGAAGATGAACGGCAGCCATACCATTATTGATATGGTTACGGTGCATCTGGATATGCGCAAGGATGTGTATCTGGCCGAGTTCTCGAACTTGGGCGTGAAGGATATTCCTATTGAGGACGAATACCCGCAGAAGTATGACCGCCTGCTCTGCGGCGGTATCTGGTGCATTGTGCAGCTGAGCTATGAATTTATCGAGGAAGATAAAAAATCTGCGCCGATCCGCATCAACCGCGTGACACCTATCCAGATGCCCCATGTCGATCTGGATGAGATCAGGCAAGGACGCAAGGCATTCAGCAAGGAAGAATGGCTGGGCCTGATGCTGCGTTCTGCCGGTTATGAGCCTGAATCGCTTACCTATCGTGAACAGTGGCTGCTGCTGACCCGTATGATTCCGTTGGTAGAGAATAACTTCAACCTGTGTGAACTTGGCCCCCGCAGCACCGGTAAATCCCATATCTATAAGGAAATTTCGCCCAACAGTATCTTGGTCTCCGGCGGTCAGACCACCGTTGCCAACCTGTTCTATAACATGGGACGCAAGACCGTGGGTTTGGTCGGTTTGTGGGACTGCGTTGCCTTTGACGAGGTTGCCGGCATTAAGTTCAAGGACAAAGACGGCGTGCAGATTATGAAGGACTACATGGCGTCCGGCTCCTTTGCGCGCGGCAAGGAGGAGAAGGCGGCCTCAGCATCCATGGTATTTGTGGGCAATATCAACCAGAGCGTGGACGTTGTGTTGAAAACCTCCACGCTGTTTGAGCCGTTCCCGCCGGAGATGGGCACCGACACGGCATTCCTTGACCGTATTCACTGCTACTTGCCCGGCTGGGAAATCCCGAAGTTCCGTCCGGAGCATTTCACGGATGACTATGGCTTCATCACGGATTATCTGGCTGAATTCCTGCGTGAACTGCGCAAGGAGCAGTACGGAGATGCGCTGGATCGCTATTATCGGCTTGGTAAGAATCTCAATCAGCGCGATACAATTGCCGTGAGAAAAATGGTTGGTGGTCTCGTCAAGCTGGTTTATCCCGATGGCGTGTTTGGAAAAGAGGGACTAGAGGAAATCCTTCAGATCGCCTTGGAGATGCGCCGCCGTGTGAAAGAACAGCTGAAGAAGCTGGGCGGCATGGAGTTCTATGATGTGAATTTCTCCTACATAGACAACGAATCCTTTGAGGAACACTATGTCTCTGTCCCGGAACAGGGTGGCGGAAAACTGATCCCGGAGGGCATGTGCAATCCCGGTCAAGTCTACACGGTTGGGCGTGGCAAATCTGGCATGATTGGTGTTTTCCGGCTGGAAAGCCAGATGCTTCCCGGTAATGGTAAGTTTGAGCGCACCGGAATTGGTACAGATCGAGAAGCGAAAGAGACAACGAATACGGCTTTGAACTATCTGAAAGCCAATGGTGGCCGGATCAGCGGTTCCATCAGCACCACCACAAAGGACTACATCATCAATTATCAGGATCTTCAGGGCATCGGCATGACCGATAAGCTGGCGCTTCCTACCTTGATTGCCTTGTGTTCGATTGCTCTGGGCAAGCCGGTTCTCAGTTCTACGGTTGTGCTTGGCGAAATCAGCATCAGCGGCACGATGATCAAGGTGGATGCGCTTGCCAATACCTTGCAGGTGTGTCTGGACAGCGGAGCAAAGAAGGTGCTGTTGCCAATGACTTCCGCAGCAGAGCTTGGTACGGTTCCGGCAGAGCTGATTGGGTGTTTCAATTTGATTTTCTACAGCAGCGCAGAAGACGCAGTGTTTAAGGCATTGGGGGTGGAGTAAATGTTTGAATACGGTTTGGAATGGGTCAAGACTGACTTTCATCTGCATACGCATAAGGACAAGGAATTCAAGTTTTCTGGTGAGGACAATGCTTTTCCAAAAGCTTTTATTCAACAGCTAAAATCAGAAGGCGTTTCCATTGGTGTAATTACTAACCATAATAAATTTGACTTTGGCGAGTATAAGGCACTCAAAAAGCTGGGCAGAAAAGAAGACATATTGATCCTTCCGGGAATAGAGCTATCTGTTAAAGAGGCAAATGGAGTACACACACTGATTGTATTTAACCCTGATGAATGGATTGTAAACGGAGAGAGCTTCATAGGACACTTTTTAACTGAAGCGTTTGCAGGAATATCAAATTCCGAAAACCGGAACACGCGGTGCAAATTCGATTTGCGTGATGTGATAGAGAAGCTGAATTCCTATGGTCGAGACTATTTTATTATCTTTGCCCATGTTGATCAGACAAGCGGCTTTATGAATGAATGTTCTGGAGGCCTTTTAGAGTCGTTATCTGAAATCAATGGATTTCAAGATCGGGTTCTTGCTCTGCAAAAGGTGCGAAAACAAGATACGATGGATACATTTGAACGGTGGTTCAAATATAGATGTGCTCAGGTAGAAGGTTCTGACCCTAAATCAATGGATAAAGTCGGCCATTCAGACAGAGTTTCTTATCTTAAAGTTGGCGATCTGTCTTATGATGCAGTTAAATTTGCATTACTAGACTACCAATTTCGTGTATCGTCTGTGTTACCTAATACTAATCATGGGTTCATTAAATCAGTTTCCTTCGTAGGTGGGAAACTGGGAGGTACTATTATTGATTTTTCTTCGGAACTTAATGCGCTTATTGGCATTAGAGGGAGCGGAAAATCTTCTGTGCTGGAAGCACTTAGATATCTTGTCGTAAATGTTCACCGCTTCCTTACTGGTGGAGAATTTTCCTACGAGATCAAGGTAGATGGAAAGTCCATTCATACACACAAAGCGAATGCTCCGCGTCAAAGAATTTCCTTATGGAGGAGAGCAGTACTTTGAAATTCTCTCCAAGTGTTACTTGACAAAGTGGAGGTATTCCGAAAGTGATATGCTGGGTATTCTCAACATGGAGCGCAGCCGGTTTTATGATCGAAAAAAGGAGGCAATCTATGTTTTTGGCCTTTCCCTCTGGGGAGGGGCAATTCCTCAGCTCAAGACTTTCCTGCAAGAGAATCCTCTCGATGAGTATCCCGATGAAGACTTTTCTATCGCTTTTGCTGAGTCCGACCAAAGTCCGACTTTTGTCCGATAAAGTTCCGACCAAAGTCCGATGGTAGTCCTACTGAAAGTCCGACCTTCCATATAGTAAACTGTGTATGCTGGGAGAAGCACAGCATACTGACAATGCAATAGGTTTACAGCCTCACACTCGTTCTGGGTGTGGGGCTATTTTTATGCCCATTTTGCCATATACAGCTTCTTCCAGCAATTCAGATGCTGGAAGGAGAGCTTAGATGCGTAAGTGGGTTTGGTACTACGCAAGGTATCCGTGACCCCGGATTGATTCGTATTTCCTAAATCAATCAATTCGGAGGTTACTATGATCTACAAATATGAAATGGCTTGTAAAGAGGCAGGCCTGAGTGACGAAGCGACGGCAGAGATTCGTCGTTTTTTTGATGCAGAGAAGAAAAAGCTGAAGCGAGACAAGGCGTATCGAGAAGCAAAAGGCATTACCTTTAGCTATCTATATCCGTCTGAGGAAGACTCTGAAGAAACTGGCGATCTTGCGTGCAGAGAGCTGGTTGACGAGAACGCTGATGTTGAGGAAACCACAATGCAAAAGCTTTTACTTGAACAGCTGAATGACGCGCTTGATGAACTCTCGGATGATGACCGGGAGTTTTTGCTGTTCATGTTTTCTGGGTATGGAAGCGCCTCTGCATGTGCTAGGAAACTCGGAGTGTATCCCTCCACGGTTCTGCGTCGAAGAGATGCGCTGATTCAGAAACTCAGGAAAAGTTTTTTTGAAAAAAACTAAATCTCTACGCAAAAGTGCTGGGGAAATAGTCCCCACTTCTAAGTAAGGGGGAATTTCCCCAAAGTACCTTGAAAAATGAATAGCAACATCTCAGTTACTTTCCGTTTAGGATGGAGCAACACACTGTCTGCCGCCAAGACTCCCTGCCGGGACGAGCGATCAACAGAGCAGCAAAACAGGCCTATTGGTACGGTCTGCTTGCGACGAAGACTAAGCGGCATAATGATACTCCTGCCTAGCCACAGATCACACAATGGGGGCAGCTCCGTGAGATCCACGGGGAGGTAAAACAGCCTGTGACACATCTGCCAGATGTGGACTGAGATGTTCCCAATTCAGTCAGGGGCGCATGGGGCAAATGTGACTGAGATGAAATGAAACGCTAATACGAAGACGCAAGTCTTCAGCATGAAAACTATGTGGCTGAGGTCTCCTGATTTCAGCCACATCCTTTTGCGCTGAAGCGCTGCAAGGAAAGGAGCAAGAAATATGTGCGATATTGAAATCGTTGAAGAAATTGTGAGCGTCCGGAGAACAATTCGGATGCGGAAAAAGATTGTTGGTCAACCGATGGAGTTGTGCCTGTGCTCTCGCTGTGCCAGCCAGTTCTATAATTCGCCTGACCACTACATTAAGAGAGCTGACCCGTTCCAGATTGAGAAAGATCTTTGCACCTTCTGCAATCACAGAAATGGCTATGACTTTCTGGTTTTTGATCTGGTGGAAGACGCTTCTGGATTCAATGGAGGTATCTGAGATGGAAAAGCTTTATACGAGAAGAGAAGCAGCGGGATATCTGGGGATCAGCCTTGGTACACTGGATGTTGCCCGAAATAATGGCCTGATCACATTCGTTCAGTATGTTGAGAACGGATGTGTTTTTTTCACGGAAGCAGGCCTTCAGGAATTTATTGCCCGGTCTACTCACAGGGCTACACCGCAAAGAGAAAACATGATGACCTATCGAAAGCGCAGAGTTTGATATCGCATCCGGCGACAACATTGTGAGAATCACGATCTCACAGTACTATTTAATTACAGCGCTGATAAAACCACGAAGGAGGTGCTGGAATTGGCTAAGAGAAAAGCAATTCCCAAGTACGGAACCGTCATCATGGGCGGTATTGAATATTATAGAACCCGCATTAAAGATGCGGATGGTAAGCGGGTGGCCTTGTATGGCCGGACGCGCGAAGAGCTGTATGATAAGGTTCAGAATGCCAAGCGTGAAATTGAAGCATGTACTTTTCGGCGGGAATCGCCTACTGTGAAAGAGTATTGTGAGAAGTGGCTCCTGATGCAGTCAGCTCATGTTCGGACAACCACCCTGAATGACTACACATCCAAAGTGAAAAACTATATCATCAAGCCCCTTGGTCATATGTATATTTCTGATGTTAAGCCTGATGATATCAATTTGGCAATGGTTCTAGTCTCAAAGAAGTCTGCGTCGGTATACCGTTCGGTGAACCTGCTGATCAAGTGTATCTTCGGTGCAGCTGAAGACAATCACCTCATTGATGAGAACCCGACTAGAAAGCTTTCCGCAAAAGGCGGCGTTCCTCAGCAGGAAAAAGAAGCCCTTACGGATGAGCAGGTCAAAATCTTGCTCGATGCAATCAGAGGACTTCCACCGTATGTATTCGTTATGATCGGATTGTACGCTGGCCTGCGCCGTGAAGAGATTCTGGCGCTAAAATGGGATTCCGTTTTCTTGGATGTTGAACACCCATACCTGAAAGTTCAGAGAGCATGGCATACGGAACATAACCGTCCTGTGATCCTTACAGAACTGAAGACCTCAGCTGCGAAACGAGAAGTACCTATTCCGAACTGTCTGGTTGAATGTCTCAAGGAAGCAAAAGCAAATTCTCATTCTGACTATGTGGTTGCAAACAGTGAAGGCCAGCCGTTGTCCTACACGCAGTTCAAGCGAATATGGCAGTATATCGTTACGAGGTCTACGAAGCAGCGGACTTATGTTCGGTATATCAACGGTAAAAAGATCAAGCACACCGTCACACCGGTTCTCGGAGAAAAAGCTGCACACAACGGAGAAGTCGTGTACAGCATGGATTTCCAAGTGACCCCCCATATGCTGAGACACACATACATCACCAACCTCATCTATGCTCAGGTTGATCCCAAAACGGTTCAGTACCTTGCTGGACACAAGAACTCGAAAATTACGATGGACATTTATGCCAAGGTCAAGTATAATAAGCCCAAGGAATTGTCGGCTGTAGTGAACAATGCGTTTGGCCAATGGTGACTCAGTTGACGATGGCAGCCTCAAAGCACGATGGGTTTAATTACGGGTTAATTTTTAGGAAGGCCTCGAAAAAACCTGATATATCAAGGGGTTCAGGCCGTAAGACCTCAAAAAGTACGGTCTCAAGGCCGCCCGCCGCGCTCCTCAGTTCAGCAAGCGATAATCGACTGCTCAGACTATATCAAAATGGTTCAAAAAGCCCGGAAAATCAAGGTTTTCCGGGCTTTTTAATGCCAAAAATCGCTGATACTGTTTGTCCTGATTTGAAAGGATTTGGCATAATTTGACCCTGTTTTTAGTAGTTAACGATGGGGGAACCAGCGTTTTTGACCCCATTTTAGTTAACAGATGGGGGAACTTTTCTCCAAAATCAGGGGATGCCTGGAGAGTGTTTTTACTGTTATTTTCTGTTTTGAAAATGCTTCCGTTAATGTGATGCTGAACAAATCATAAGGAATGAACTGTTTTGGCACAGTCTGACCAAATGTAGTGGAGTTTATCCAATGAGATTGAATCGCACAGTGGAAAGACAACCATTCTTTTTGTAAGCTATATATGGCGGAGCTGTCCGGAAAAAGCGAGGAAGAACTGGCTTCTGACTTGTCCGGTGTTATTTTCCGGGATATTCAGTGCGCTGAGGAAGCCGCCGCTATACCCAAAGCCTTTGTGCAGGTGGAGCAGTTCCCCTTTGTAGCCGCCGATGAATACCTCTCCGGCAATGTGCGCCGCAAGCTCCGAATGGCCAAGGCGCTCTACGAGGTATTACCGGCTGAAAAGAAACCTCTGATCGCCAAAAACATCGAGGCGCTGGAAGCAGTGCAGCCGGTAGACCTGACCGCCGCTGAGATTGGCGTCCGTATCGGTGCCAACTGGATACCCATAGATGTCTACCAAAAATTCATGGTGGAGACTTTCGGCACCAGCTATTACGCAGGAAGCCGCATTAAAATCCTGCGCTCCGGCGCTACCGGACAGTGGGCCATTACCGAAAAGAACGCTGACCGGGGCAATATCAAAACTCTGACCACCTACGGCACCAAGCGCATGAATGCCTATCAGATTCTGGAGCAGACCTTGAACCAGCGGGATGTGCGTGTGTTTGATTATGTGGAGGACGAAAACGGCAACAAAAAGCCGGTTCTCAACAAAAAGGAAACCGCCATTGCCCAGGATAGACAGGAGTTGATTAAGCAGAAATTCTCCGAATGGATCTGGAAAGACATTGACCGGAGAGAACGGCTGTGCCGCATCTACAACGAAACCTTTAATTCCATTCGCCCCCGTGAGTATGACGGCAGTCATATCCGCTTTTCCGGGATGAACCCGGAGATCACCCTGCGACCCCATCAGGTCAATGCCATCGCCCATATCATGTACGGCGGGAATACCCTGCTTGCCCATGAAGTAGGTGCGGGCAAGACCTTTGAAATGGTGGCAGCCGCCATGGAGATGAAACGGCTGGGGCTTTGCACCAAATCCCTGATCGTAGTGCCGAACCACATCACAGAGCAGTGGGCGGCGGAATGGCTCCAGCTATACCCCTCCGCCAATATCCTTGTGGCGACCAAAAAGGACTTTGAAACCCGGAACCGCAAGAAATTCTGTGCCAGAATCGCCACCGGCGACTATGATGCCGTTATCATTGGACACAGCCAGTTTGAGAAAATCCCCATGTCGGCAGAACGGCAGGTTTCCATCTTACAACAGCAGATCGACGAGATCATGTTCGGCATTGAGGAAGCCAAGTCTGCCAAAGCCGAGCGGTACACGGTCAAGCAGTTGGAACGCACCCGAAAATCGCTGGAGGCGAAGCTGGAACGGCTCAACGACCAGAGCCGCAAGGACGACCTTGTGACCTTTGAGGAATTGGGTGTTGACCGGGTGTTCGTGGACGAGAGCCATTGTTTCAAGAACCTCTTTCTGGCGACCAAAATGCGGAATGTGGGCGGCATCGCTCAGACCGAAGCGCAGAAGTCCTCCGACCTCTTTATGAAATGCAGGTATCTGGATGAGATCACCGGGGGCCGGGGTGTCATCTTCGCCACCGGCACACCCATCAGCAATAGCATGGTGGAGCTTTACACGATCCAGCGGTATTTGCAGTATGATACCCTCCAGGAGATGGGCCTGATCCACTTTGACGATTGGGCCAGCGACTTCGGAGAAACCATTACCGCCATTGAGCTGTCGCCGGAGGGCAGCGGCTACCGGGCCAAGACACGGTTTGCCAAGTTCTTCAATCTGCCCGAACTGATGGCCACTTTCAAGCAGGTGGCGGACATTCAGACGGCGGATATGCTGAAACTGCCGGTGCCAAAGGCCAACTTCCACACAGAGGTCATTCAGCCGTCAGAGCTTCAGCAGGAAATGGTGCGGGGGCTTGCGGAACGGGCCGAGGCTATCCGTGCAGGCGGCGTTGATCCCAGGGTGGATAATATGCTCCGTATCACCAACGACGGCAGAAAGCTGGCGCTGGATATGCGGCTCATCAATCCGCTGGCCGCCGATGACCCTAACGGCAAGGTTGCCACCTGCGCCCGCAATGTCATCCGTATTTGGGAGCAGACCAAAGAGCAGCGAAGCGCCCAGCTTGTGTTCTGCGACCTGTCTACGCCAAGCAAAACTACACCGATTGAAATGCAAAAGAATGGAGATGGTGTCTATGAAATGATACCAGATCAGTTTACCGATGTTTACAACGATCTGAAAAAGAAACTCATGGAGGCCGGTATTCCGGAGGAGGAAATTGCCTTTATCCATGACGCCAACACCGAAGCCCGGAAAAAGGAGCTGTTTTCAAAAGTGCGCTCCGGTCAGGTGCGTATCCTCATGGGCAGCACCCAAAAGATGGGCGCAGGCACCAATGTCCAGGATCGGCTTATTGCCCTGCATGATCTGGATTGTCCGTGGCGTCCTTCCAACCTTGCCCAGCGGCTAGGCCGTATTGTGCGGCAGGGCAACATGAATCCACAGGTTGAGATCTTCCGGTATGTCACGGAGGGAACCTTCGATGCCTATTTGTATCAGCTCGTGGAAAACAAGCAGAAATTCATTGCGCAGATTATGACCTCCAAAGCGCCGGTGCGTGTGGCAGACGATGTGGATGAAACGGCCCTCAGTTACTCCGAAATCAAGGCGCTGGCCACCGGCAATCCGCTTATCATCGAAAAGTGCAATCTGGATATGGAGGTGGGCAAGCTCAATATGCTCAAAGCCAGTTATCTGAGCCAGAAATATGCACTGGAGGACATGGTGCTGAAGAAATACCCGGAAGCCGTTACCCGGCTGGAGGAACGGATTGCAGGGTATGAGCAGGATGTGCAGCTTGCCGCAGCACATCCAAAACCCCAGGAGGGATTTGTAGGTATCACGATTCTGGATCAGCCCTACGCCGACAAGGAGGCGGCTGGCAAGGAGATCCTTGATGTATGTACCAAAATGACAGGCTCCGATGCTGTTTTCTTAGGACAGTACCGGGGCTTTTCTCTTGTCCTTTCCTATGACGGGCCGAGCAACGAGTATCGCATGACCATGAAAGGCACGCTCTCCCATACGGCAGTCCTGGGCGCAGATGTGTTTGGCAATCTGACCCGTATGGATAATGTGATTGATGGGCTTCCCGGTAAACTGGAGGCAGTTCGCGCAGAACTGGCAGACACCCAGGTACAGCTTGAAAATGCCCGCACCGAGCTGACAGCGCCCTTTGCCAGAGAAGCAGAACTGGCTGAAAAGACAGCACGATTAAAGGAACTGAATATCCTGCTGAACATGGATCAAAAGGATAACTCCCTGATTGACGATGTGCCGGACGAGGATACGCCGGAGAAATCAAAAGTACGGGATCATGAGCGATAACACACAGCGGCGCGGAAAAACACCGTGCCGCATTTACATACCAGACTTAAATATATGCTTTGACTATAAGAGGTAGAATCATCGCAATAGTTGAAAATTTCATGGCTTGTGAGTATAATAAGAGCCAAATAAATCAAAGTTTATAGAGAAAAGTTGGAATTTGAATTGTATGTAGTTAAGACTTTTGTCTAACATAGTTTAGAGCATCTATTTGGGGGGACACAGCGTATGTTATACAATAAATATTTAGCAAGTCTCTGAAGTAATGTACATTGCTGGAAACGGTGTCTCTGGTGTTCTTCGGGTCAAAAGGAACAGTGGAGTTCTGAACGCGAATAGCGGTAGAGGACTTGGTGGATCTGGGCAGAGCGGCTATTGTCGGAGCCGCAGGAGCGGTCGCGCACCAGACATCAACAGTCTGCACACCGCCGTCAGGCAGCCACAGGCCAGTGGTTTCGGTGCCGGAAGCATTCTGGCCAGTAGCATTTGCATCCCAAACCAGCTTGATGGTCGCGGTGCGGACAGTATTGCCGTCGGCATCGGTGTGGTAATGGGTCTTGCCCCAAACCTTATTCGGAGCCTTCACGCCGGTGGAAAGCAGGGTCTGAACATTGGTTATATTTGCAGTTGCAGTCCAGACGCCGCGGGCTGCATCATAAGCCATGTCATTATTGTACTTTACATAGCTGCCGAACCAGTTGTAGGTCTGATCGGCATGGGTGTCATCAGCAGTGCAATGGAACTTAAACAGTTCCTTGATGCTATTGCTGCCGGAGGGCACCGCAGGCTGTTCCGGAATCTCAGCGTCGTTTTCCTCGACGGGCGCTTCTTCCTCCGAAACAGGTTTTTTTACGGTCGATTTTTCTACGACCGTTTCTTCCTGCACGGCCGGGGCTTCGTCAACGTCTGCATACGCCGCGGGTGCAAAGCTCACGACCATGCATATCAACAAAACCAAAGCCATTACACGGGAGAAACCTTTGTTTTTGCTCATAAAATCTACTCCATTCCTTTGGATTTTGGGGCATGTATACTTCTGCCCCGAGGTACAGGATATTTTACCATCACGCTATACCAGTGTCAAGCGGTGCGACCTGTCTTTTTATTATAATTTTTCTTAAGTTTTTCAATATATGGTATTCTGTGTAAGCAACAGTACTATATGTTGTGCTAATATTTGGAATTTGACCTAGTGTGTCAATTTTGCAGATTCTGTAACTGGTATACAATTTCCATAGGATTTTCTGGATGGTTAAGCGAGTAAGGGACACATACAGCAGGAACAAAAACGCAGTGGCGGCTTCCTGCGTTTTTGGGACAAGTTCTGTCTTTTACCTACTGGCAGTAAACCAAGACTGGCGACCCCTCAGTCAGCCTTACGGATGACAGCTCCCCTAATAGGGGCGCCAAGATAGTGCGCGACCACCCCATGCGGTGTGACCGCATGGGGTGGTCATTACACATTACACTATTATATATTATATTACACAACACGCGCCGCGCATTATCCGCGCAGATTCAGAAACCGCGGGATGACGCTGACGTGCGCCTTATCCATCACGCCGGAGGCCTCGCCATCCAGTGACCACTCAAGCTCCGGCGGATTCTCAATATCAAGCTCCTTTGCCTGAAACAGGTCGATATTCGGGCAGGAATAATCCTGCGACAGCAGGCCGCGGATTATCATATCCAGCTCCAGCATCGTCTTCGGCATCTTCAGCACCTCGAACACGCCGTCCGCCGTGTCCACCATCGCCGCGGGCAGGGTTATCGTCCCCGCGACGGAGGTCGTATTGCAGATCGCGCCGAAGATATAATCGTCCTCATGCGTCACGCCGTCCGCCGTGACCTTCATGTGCAGCGGCTTTATCTTATACAGATCCTTTATCGCGTCGAGGATATACGCCGTATGGCCGAGGACGTTCTTCATGTTCTGATCCGTCGTATACGACAGCCACGAGAACGCGCCGAAAGCCGCGACATAGGTGAAATGCCGCCCGCCGAAGCAGCCGATGTCATACCGCGTGGAATACCCCGAAGCGATGTGCTCCGCCGCCTCGATGATATCCGTGCTCAGCCCGTGCGATGCGGCGAAGTCGTTCGTGCTGCCGCAGGGGATGTAGCCCAGCGGCACGTCGATATTCGCAGTCGCAAGGCCGTGGATGACCTCGTTGAGCGTCCCGTCGCCGCCGGTGCAGCAGACCAGCTGATAATCCCGCCCAAAGCTCGCGGCGAAAGCCGTGCCGTCGCCCTTTTTGCCGGTTATCATCGTAGTGACCTTATAGCCCGCGTCCATCAGGACGCGGATTATCTGCGCAACGTTGCGCAGCACCATGCGCTTGCCCGACACCGGATTTATTATCAGCAGCGCCGGTTTCAGATCTTTTCTTTCGGAATAATCAAGAGTATCCATGGGAACCTCCGTGGTATGATACGCTCAGATCAGGCTATTATCCCGGCAACGGTAAGGCAGAGGTACGCGGTCGGGATGGAGAAAAGCAGGCTGTCGGCACGGTCGAACATGCCGCCGTGGCCGGGGATAAGATTCGAGAAGTCCTTTACGCCGATCATGCGCTTTACAAGCGATTCGGCGAGGTCGCCGATCTGCCCCATCGTGGACGCGAGAAGCGCGGTGACGACGCAGAGCCAGAACGGGATCGGCAGCCAGAGCTGCGACAGGTAATACACGATGACGCCGGTAACGACGGACGAGATCGCGCCGCAGATGCAGCCCTCGACGGTCTTGTTCGGGGAGACGGAGGGGGCGATCTTATGCTTGCCGAAGCGCTTGCCGCCGAAGAGGGCAAAGCTGTCGCACACCCAGGTGGACAGGCAGGAGCGTCTGGAGCCAGATGTTGCTGACACAGATGACCATTATCATCGAGAACTGGAAGCATGGGTACGCAAGGCCGAACACCGTACCGAGCGCGCCCTTGCCGGCCACGTCCTTCCGGAGTATGCCCGCGAACAGCGCGAAATACACAGCGCAGGCGAAGAGCACCATGTACCAGAACAGGCCGATCTCGACGCCGGTAAAGCGGTCGATCAGGGTCAGCACCGCCTGGGCGGCGAGGTATACATACATGACGCCGGCCGCGCAGCCGACCTCAAGCTTTTCAAGGTTGCGGCTGAGCTCGTACGCGCAGAGGATGCCGGCCGCGGCGAAAAAGATGACGCGGGTCACCGGTGAGAGGAAGACGCAGGCGAGCGTGATGCTGATGAGCACCACGGCGGAAATTACTCGTGTTTTCAAAAACTTATCCCTCTTTCTGATCGTTTGCGGGAGTCCTTAAGCTGATCTTAAGATATCATATTATCCGCGCCCACTCAATATACGCCTTACGGTTTCTGTTCGATTTTTGGGCGTTGAGCGGTGTTTTTAACAATTTCTTCACTTTTTATTGCCGAACAGGCCGCGCACGATGGCACTGGAGCCGGAACGCATGACGGAGCTGAGCGCGTTATTCGCGGCGCGCTTGGCGATGGTCTTGCCGCTGGTCTGCTTGCCGCCGAGGATGGAGTTGACAAGATTCGTGCTGACCGAGCGCGCAACGGAGGACGCCGCGTTCGTGACGGCGCGCTGCGCGGTCTTGCGGCGCTTCTCGGCTTCCTTCTCCGCCTCGCGCTGCGCCGCGGCCTCGGCCTTCTGCTTCGCCTTCTCGGCTGCGGCCTCCTCGCGGAGTCTCGCTTTCTCGGCGGCCGCCTCGTCCTTCTGACGCTGCTTCTCGGCGGCGGCTTCGTCCTTCCGGCGCTGCTTCTCCGCCGCGGCCTCCTCGGCCTCCTGACGGCGGCGCTCCTCCAGCTCGGCGCTCGCCTGCTGAAGTATCTCATACGCGGACTCGCGGTCGACGCCGTCGCGGTATTTCAGCTCGAACTCGTCCGCGAGGATGAGCTGCTGCATTCTCGCGCTGTCGGCAGGCCCCATAAGGCTCTGCGGCGGGAGGATCTTCGCGCGCTCGACGACGCCGGGGACGCCGTCGGCGTCCAGAAAGCTGACCAGCGCCTCGCCGACGCCAAGCTCCATGAGCGTCTGCTCGGTGTCGAACGCGGGGTTCACGCGGAACGCGCGGGCGGCGGCGCGGACGGACTTCTGCTCTGCCGGAGTGTAGGCGCGCAGGGCGTGCTGCACGCGGTTCGAGAGCTGCGCGAGCACATCGTCCGGAATGTCGGACGTCGACTGCGTGACGAAATACACGCCGACGCCCTTGGAGCGGATGAGCTTCACGACCTGCACAATCTTCTGCACCAGCGCCTTCGGCGCGTCGGAGAACAGCAGGTGCGCCTCGTCGAAGAAGAATATCATGCGCGGCTTTTCGAGATCGCCGACCTCGGGCAGCCGCTCGAACAGCTCCGTCAGCATCCAGAGCAGGAAGGTGCCGTACACCTTGGGGCTCTGGATAAGCCGCGCGCTGCTGAGAATGTTTATATAGCCGCGGCCGTCGGCTTCGGTGCGCATCCAGTCGCGGATGTCAAGCGCGGGCTCGCCGAAGAATATCTCGCCGCCCTCGTCCTCAAAGGCCAGCAGCGCGCGCTGTATCGCGCCGATGCTCGCGGCGGAGACATTGCCGTACTGCGTGGTGAATTCCGCGCGGTTGTCGCCCACGAACTGGAGCATGGCGCGCAGATCCTTCATGTCGAGCAGGAGCAGGCCGTGCTCGTCGGCGACCTTGAAGACGATATTCAGCACACCGGCCTGCACATCGGTCAGCCCCAGCAGGCGCGCAATCAGCACCGGCCCCATGTCGGATATCGTGACGCGGACGGGGTGCCCCTGCTCGCCGAAGATATCCCAGAAGCGGGTCGGGTAGGACTTGTACTCGAAGCCCTCGATGCCGAAGCGCTCGATGCGGCCGCGCATATCCGCGGAGTCCGCGCCGGGCACACACATACCGCTGACGTCACCCTTGACGTCGGCCATGAACACCGGCACGCCCATGTCGGAGAAGGACTCAGCCATCACCTTCATGGTTATCGTTTTGCCGGTGCCGGTCGCGCCGGCGATGAGTCCGTGGCGGTTTGCCATATTGGGCAGCAGGAAAAGGTTCTTGTCCGACTGCGCGAGCCATATCTTTTTATCTTTGTACATGCTTCTACCCCTGTTTATGTTTTCGCCCTATTCGGGCAGCTTGAATCTTAATATTTTTAATATATCATACCCGCCGCACGGCGGCAAGTGTATTTTCGTCTCTTGCCAGAGCGGCGCGGATGGGATATAATATATTGAATAAATATGACACAAAGGATGAGACATATGGACGAGCAGAAAACCGGAACACTTTACATCGTGGCGACGCCTATCGGCAATTCGCGCGACATGTCCCCGCGCGGGGTGCAGATACTGACCGACGTGGACATCATCGCCGCCGAGGATACGCGGCGCTCGATGGTGCTGCTCGGCAAGCTTGAGATACGCAACAAGCTCGTGTCGAACCACAAGTTCAACGAATACGGCAAGGCCAAGTATTTTATAAACGAGATGAAGGCCGGAAAGAGCGTCGCCGTCATCACCGACGCGGGCACGCCCTGCATCTCCGACCCCGGCAACGAGCTTATCAAGGCGGCAGTCGAGGAAGGGATACGCGTCGTCGGCGTCCCCGGCTGCTGCGCGGCGGTGAACGCGCTGGCGATATCGGGCTTCGACCTGTCGAGCTTCCTGTTCTACGGATTTTTCCCGCGCGAGAACGCCGACCGGCGCAAGCTGCTTGAAAAAATGCGCGGCGCGGACACGAGAACCTTTGCGTTTTACGAGAGCCCGAAGCGCATAATGGAGCTGGTGGACTTTCTGATAGAGTCAGAGGCGAAGCTGCGGCTGTGCCTCTGCAACGACATGACCAAGCTGCACGAGATGAGCTTCCGCGGCACTCCCGCGCAGGTAAAGGAGCAGCTTCTGGCCAAGGGCAATTATGACAAGGGCGAGTACGCCATCGTCGCCGAAGTCGAGCCGGAGTATCAGTTCACGAAGGTGGAGCACACGGTCAGCGCCGAGGCGATGCTGGTGGACGCGATGATATCCGGCGGCGTAAGCGGCCGCGACGCGATCGCCGCCGTCCTCGCCGATCCGAACAATTCGTACAGCAAAAATGAGCTGAAGGCAGCCGCGCTGAATCTCAAGCGTCTGTTTGAATAAACGCCACCCCTTGGAGGTAATCATGCCGAACATCAGCGATATTCTTGCCGCGGCGCTGCCGGAGTTCGGCAAGGCCGTATTCAGCCAGCCGACGGACAAGGCCGCCGCACAGAAGCTCAGCGTCCGCCCGCTCGTCATCCGCGGCGAGACGGTATATCAGGCCGAGAGCATACGCGACAACAAGGCCATGCACCAAAACCTCAGCGCTGAAGAGCTTACCGCGCTCTGCCGCAGCGAGCTTGAAGGCCGCTACCGGCAGGTGCTTATAGTCTCCGGCGGCGAGAGCCGGCAGTACATTCTCCGCCGCGACGGCAGCTACAAGCTCACCGGCAAGACCGCCGCGACCGCCCCTGCCCCCGCCGCGCACAACCGTGAAAAGAAATATCTTCTCGCGGAGGGCGAGTGCATCCCCGCGCTCGTCGATCTCGGCGTGTTCACCGCCGACTACAAGATCCTCCGCGACAAGTACGACAAATACAAGCAGATAAACCGCTTCATCGAGCTTATCGACGACGCGGTCGGTTCCTCCGGCCTAGAAGAGATGACCATCCTCGACTTCGGCTGCGGGAAATCCTATCTCACCTTCATATTATATTATTACCTCGTCGAGAAGCGCGGTATGCGCGCGCACATCATCGGCTACGATCTGAAGGCCGACGTCGTGGAGCGCTGCAACGGCATCGCCGCGAAGTACGGCTACTCCGGTCTTGAGTTCCACGTCGCCGACGTGACGCGCGACACGCTCTACGACCGGCATATCGACATGGTCGTGACGCTGCACGCCTGCGACATCGCCACCGACTACGCCCTGCACTACGCGCTGCAGCACGACGTGAAGTACATTTTCTCCGTCCCCTGCTGCCAGCATGAGATAAACGCGCAGATAAAAAAGGGCGGCGAACTGGACATTTTCCTGCGCCACGGGATAATAAAGGAGCGCATGTCCGCGCTGCTGACCGACTCCATCCGCGCCGCGGTGCTGGAGGACATGGGCTACGAGGTGGACATGATAGAGTTCATCGACTTTGCCCACTCGCCGAAGAACATCATGCTCCGCTGCACCCGCAAGCGCGCGCCATATCGCCGCGGCACTCCGCGCATAGACGAGGCGCGGGCGCTTGCCGAGCGCTACGGCTTCAGGCAGACGCTGCTGGAGCTGATAAAGCAGGACTGACAACATAACGCAATTCTCTCCATCAGTCGGCACCTCGCAGCTGCGTTTATACAAAAAATTATCGCCCCGTTTGGGGCGATAATTTTCAAGGCGTCGACAAAGTTCGACGCCTTGAAAACTTATTCAGGAGTATTCAAAAACACTCCTGAATAAGGATGTATTGAACACAGAAAGGGGACTCCCGTCCCCTCTCTGCACTCTCCCCATGCAATTCTATACATCGCCGACAGCTTTGTCTACAGGCTGAAAATTATCGCCCCGTGGGGCGATAATTTTATTTTTCTCATTCGTCTTTGTCGTAGCTGTCGAGGAAATGGTGCCGCACGCCGTGCTGCTTATAGGCTATGAGCGTGTCGAGATTCACGTTCTCGACGCTCTTGAAGATGCACTTCTCGACGTCGGGGTTCGACTTTTTCAGCTCTCGTATCAGTTCCTTCGTCTCCTGACGCTTGGAGTGATTCTGCCCGTCGTTGCAGGTAGTGCAGGTGTCGGTAAACTTACACGCGCACTGGATGAAGTGCAGCCCGTTATAGTCGCGCCACGCCTTGATATCGTCCTCGCGGATGAGGTACAGCGGGCGTATCAGCTCCATGCCGGGGAAATTCGTGCTGTGCAGCTTCGGCATCATGCTCTGTATCTGCGCGCCGTGCAGCATGCCCATGAGTATGGTCTCGATAACGTCGTCATAATGGTGCCCCAGCGCGATCTTATTGCAGCCCAGCTCCTGCGCGAAGCGGTACAGGTAGCCGCGGCGCATCCTCGCGCAGAGGTAGCACGGCGATTTCTCGACGTTGTAAACGGACTCGAAAATGTCCGTCTCGAATATCGTGACCGGTATGCCCAGCGCGCGGGCGTTATCCTCGATTATGCGGCGGTTGTCGGCATTGTAGCCCGGGTCCATCACGAGGTACTTGACCTCAAAATTGACCTCGCTGTACCGCTTCAGCTCCTGGAAGAGCTTTGCCATCAGCATCGAGTCCTTGCCTCCGGAGATGCACACCGCGACGCGGTCGCCCTCGTTGACGAGCTGATAGGTCTTGAGTGCCTTTATAAACTTGCTCATCAGCGACACGCGGAATTTCTTGCGTATGCTCTGCTCGACCCGCTCGCGCAGCTCCTCGTCGTTGCGGCGGCGCATCTCCGCGCGCAGCCACGCGATATAGCCGCCCTCAAGGCTGTACGCCTCAAGCCCGCGGCCGCACAGCTCGTCCGCGAGGTCTACGCTCACGACGCCGCGTGCGCAGTAGATTATCAGCTTTTTCCCGTCTGCCAGCGGGGATGTGAGCAGCTCCTCCGCGCTTATGCCGATGGAGCCGGGAATAAAGCCGTAGGCGCGGTCGTGCTCGCCGCGGATGTCGCATATAACGCAGTCCTCCGGCTGAAGCTCGCCGAGCTTTTCAACAGATATCTCCATGTTCGGCCTCCTCCGGACGCGTCATTCGCTCTTGGGCTCTTCCTTGTCTATCAGCACCCAGGATATTGAATCCGAGGGGCTGGGCAGATAGTTCACGACCACCGGCACGAAGCGGTACTCCGCCTGTCCGAGCGTGACGCGCGGCGTGATATCCTCCATGTTATAGACATAGGTGCCCTTGTCCGTCGGGTGGTACACGCGGTCGAAGAGCTTCATAAACAGCACCGCATCCTGCCCGTTCGAGGTGTCGGGGCCGACAAGCGCCTTGCGGCTGTAGCAGTATATTGAGAGCCGCCCCGCCCTGTCCTGCAATGCGTCCGCCACGCTCACCGCGAAGCCGCACACCGCGTTCACGGCGCTCGGCGGGGAGGACATGTCGCGCGTGTAAACAAGCTTGGTGTTCTCGTCGGTTATCGTCGGGTGCAGGACGTTTGCGAGCACGACCTCGTCAAAGCCCATGTCGTAAAGCTCGTTGCACATATCGACGACGTACTGCCGAAGCTCGGTATTATACGGGTCGAGCCACGCGCCCTCGTCGTCGGTGTAGTTGCCGCCGAGCTCGGTGCGCAGGCATACGGTCGTGCTGCGGGATGCGTACAGCGCATCACGGCAGACGTTTATCTCCGCGACAAGGTAGATGTCCTTGTCCTCGCGGGCTTTCAGCCCCGCGATAAGCTCCGGTATCTGGCGGGTCTGATCCGTCTCGACATAGAGCCCGTAATTCACCGCGGCCTGTGCCTGCGAGTTCCACATGAGGTTGCCGCTCACGGGCTTCATCTCCAGCACGAGCGCGTTGCCGACGCTGAGACGGTCAGCGTATTCGTTGAGCTTGTCCTGCGTGATGTTCTCGCTCGAAACGTAGATTGCGCGCATCGCGGGGACGTCCTCGCCGACCTGCGCCTCGACGCCGGAGTAGTCCGGATCGTCAAAGGTTATCGACGCGTCCACCGGATCGAACACCTTCACGACGTTGCCCTCGGAGTCCACGGTCGTTTTCTCCTCGCTCTCGAGAAGCGGCAGCTCGACCGATACGCCATCCTTGGAGATGACGGCGTACTGCTGCATCGAATAGAACAGCACGACGGTCAGCACGAGGAGGCCGATTATAACGGCGGCGGGGATTATCGCATAGCTGCGCTTTTTCCGCCTGCCTTTGTAAAATTCACTGTTTCTTGCCAAAAAAGTTCCCCCCAGCTTCGGGTAATCAGTCCTCTATCATCTCTATGCGGCGGATGTGCCGCTCGCCGTTGGAAAACGGGGTGTCGAGGAAGGTGTCAACGATCTTCAGCGCAAGGCCCGGGCCGACAACGCGCGCGCCGAGCGCGAGGACGTTGGCGTCGTTGTGCTGACGGGTCGCCTCGGCGGAGAAGCAGTCCCCGCAGAGCGCAGCGCGGATGCCGTGCACCTTGTTCGCGGCGATGGAGATGCCGATGCCGGTGCCGCAGATAATGATGCCGCGCTCACACTCGCCGGAGGCGGCTGGCCTTGCCACCGCCTTGCCGGACACCGGATAGTCGCAGCTCGCGTCGGAATAGGTGCCGAAGTCCTTGTATTCAAGCCCTCTCGCGTCGAGGTGTGCCATGACCTCTTTTTTCAGTTCAAAGCCGCCGTGGTCAGAGCCGATTGCAATCATTTTTATATTCTCCTATTCAATAGTAGTCCTATTTTATATACTTGTGTAATTGTACCACTAACCGCCGCGCGGTTCAAGCCCGCCGCACGATATATTGTAAACATTCGGTGAAGTCTATTGACATTGCGTGGACAAATTCTTAAAATAAATTCAGATACTGATTTACGAGGCGCAGAAATGAAGCAAAGGTTACAGAAATTTTTTGAAGGCCGGCAGGGCATGGACGAGCTGTCCAAGGCGCTGTTCTGGGGCGGGCTAGCGGCTCTGCTGCTGTCCGGATTGTGCATAAAGCTGCTCAACGGCGCGCTCAGCACGGTGCTGAGCTGGCTGGGGCTGGCGGCGGTAATATTCTGCTTCGTGCGCGCTTTTTCGCGGCGGCTGGCTCAGCGCGAGACCGAGAACAACGCGTTCCTCGCCATGCGTGCCAAGCGCAAGCGCGAGTGGGAAGCGCGGAAGGATCGCCTCCGCCAGCGCAAGAATTACAAGTTTTTCAAGTGCCCCGGCTGCGGCACGATACTGCGCGTGCCCCGCGGCAAGGGAAAGATACATATCAGCTGCAAATGCGGGTATATTCTATACAGGAAAACGTGAATTTGTGAATCGGGGCGGCGTGCAGCCGTCCCGATTTTTTTGCTGGCTTGGCGCAGCCACCGCGCCAGTGCGAAATCTTTGCTGCGGAGCGCTGCCCCTTTTAGAGGAAGTGGCACGAAGTGCCGAAGGGGTCGCCAGGGCGGAGGCTGGAGCAGAGAGGAAAAGAAAGTATGCACCTTGAATATAAATTGTAGGGGACAGCCTCTGTGCCGTCCCGCTTTTATCCCCCTACCAACAACGACACCCCAGATGCTGCGGCGCAGCATCTGGGGTTCGCCATTAACTATTCAATTCCGCTCAGAATTTATTATCCAGCTTATAGCTGATATCTTCCTCGAAGCTGAGCTTTGTCTCGCGGCCGGAGAGCATGCGCGACACGGCG
>ERZ780195.1131-NODE-1131-length-23306-cov-14.537396_pt1 | contig 23306 bp, 18 predicted proteins | sample MGYA00511017_ERZ780195 | MGnify/ENA primary metagenome ERZ780195 (study PRJEB29588, sample SAMEA2159974) | human gut metagenome | biome: human gut; feature: human-associated habitat; material: faeces | place: Denmark | collected 2008/2010 ...
TATGATTGGTGCGAAATACATATACCACTTACACAACAAGTCAATTTTTTAAGAAATAAAAAAAATATTGAATTAGATAATATAATTCCAGAAGCTACTTTACATGATGCATATGTTATGGTACACGAAATAGGGCATGTCTTGGATTTTAATATAGATCAAATGAGGTTAGGAAAGGCTAATGAAGGGAAAAAAGGTGTTACCAGGCAGTTGTTAACAGAGAGTACAGCTCTAGCTTTTGAAAAAATGTTTTCTAAATATTTACTAAAAAATAAAACTTTTTCAAAAGAGATTGTACAAGCAATTGACAGTATAAGAGAAAATCTTATACGAGAAGACTGTTGTGCTACATATTATAAATTAATGCTATACAAAGAAAAAGAAAAAAATGGGCAAATTACGGAAGAATTTTTAGAAAAGGTTATGAGAGATAATAATTTATCTAAAGGAGAATTAAAAAAAATTATAAGAGCTGTAATAAACGATAAAAATAAAGTTTGGTATCAAGAAAGATATGCAATTGCTAAATTAATTGCTCAAAATAAAGATAAAAAAGTATTAAATAATGCTTTAAATATAATATTAGTATTAAATATTTCATTAATAATAATTATGTTTATAGTAAGTCCATTTATAGCAAATAATCTTTTAAAGGAACCTAAAACATATTATTTATTAATTGCTATGGCATTAACATTACCATTTTCTTCGATAGCTTGTATATTCAAAGGATACTTTTATGGTATACAAAAAAATTATCCTCATGTACTATCAAATACTGTAGAACAATTAATAAGACTTATTTTAATTCTTACAGTTATACCTAAATTAATTGAAATTTCTTATGTTCATGCAGCTGTTGGTTTAATACTAACATTTCTTTTTACTGAGGCTGCATCGATAATAGTATTTTCTATATGTATGAATAAAAAAGATGTTAAGACTATGTATAAATTATCTTATTCAAAAAAAGATATAAAAGATATTTTAAATTTATCTATACCAACAGTTACAAGTAGAATTATTGGAAATATATGTTATTTTTTTGAACCAATTATTCTAACTAATATACTTTTATATAAAGGTTATTCCCATTATTTTATTTTAACTGAATATGGTGCATATAATGCTTATGCAATTTCCACTTTAACAATACCATCATTTTTTATAAGTGCTATTTCTCTTGCTCTTATTCCTGAAATATCTAAATATAATGAAAATAATAATACTTATTATGTTAAAAAAAGATTAAAAGAAGCATGTGTATATACATTTATTATTGGACTTATTTCAACTTTTTGTATATTTATTTTTCGAAATGAACTATTATTCTTTTTATATAAAACTACTCTTGGTACTGATTATATAAAACTTCTTGCTCCATTTTTTATATTGTTTTATTTTGAAAGTATATTTGCCTCTTTTATGCAAGGTATAGGTAAAGCTAAAGTAACACTTAAAATAACTATTTTTTCTGGTATTGTTAAATTATTATTTTTAAGTATATTATCTTTTTTAGAAATTGGTATATATGGTCTTTTAATTGCAGAAATTATAAATATCATTTTAGTAGTTTTTCTTAACTATTATTACATTAATAAATATTTTAGACACTAAACATCTTGCATAATTATATAAATAAATGTTATATTATAAATAGGTAAACGTGAAGGAAGTTCGCGTTACCTAAACAAGTAGATAGCGCTATCCGGCTATAATAGATTTCAAAATATGGAATAACCACATAATGATTTCTATCATAATCTGGACGGCGCGTTTTATATACTCTGGGTAGCTATTCCAGAGTAACAAAACGATAATCAAAATTACTACTCTTTCGAGGTTCTTTTTGCTCATTTACATTCCTCCTTTCATCTAGTGAAAAATCTTGGTGCACCAAAACCCCTAGAAAAAATTAAGAAGGTAACGCCATTTCCTGCACGTTCGAGTAGTTATTATACATATAAAATTTATGATTGCAAGGATTTCGGGCATTACATGTCAAAACAAGACATGAAAAAGATAGAAAATAAAGATATTAGACTTAAAAAATAAATAAATATGTGCTATAATGCTTATAGAAAGGGATTGAAGATGAAAAAAAGTACTAAAAAACCAGAAATGATTGAGAAAAGTAAGTTTTATGCCCTACTTATGGTAACTGCTGTTTTAGCGGCTGTAATCGTATTTCTAATTTGCTATATGTTTTTATAATATAGCATCTTGTCCTCGTAGCTCAGCTGGATAGAGCGACCCCCTCCTAAGGGGTAGGTCAGAGGTTCAAATCCCCCCGAGGACGCCACTTAATAAAAATCCCCTACTTTATGTAGGTTTTTTTATGAAATACTTGACATTAAAGTATATAAATCTTATAATAAATATGCAATTTAAATTGGCAGTGATATTAATTTGTATAATGTGTTTACTTCAAAATAAAGTAATCTTCTGCCTAAGATGAAATTATTGTAAACTCCCTATACTAAATTAATACCTATCTTTTTATTTGTAATATTTGAAAGGAGGAAAATAGATATGTCTAGATATACAGGATCTACATATAAAAAATCAAGAAGATATGGTTTCTCTACACTTGAAACTGGTAAAGAACTTGCAAAAAGACCTTATGCACCAGGTGCACATGGTAAAGACAAAAGAAGAAAATTAAGTGAATATGGAATCCAACTTCAAGAAAAACAAAAAGTAAGAGTTATGTATGGACTTACTGAAAAACAATTTAGAAAAGTATTTGATAGAGCATCTAAAATGCATGGTATTGCTGGTGAAAACTTACTAGTATTACTTGAATCAAGACTTGATAATTTAGTTTATCGTATGGGACTTGCTAGAACAAGAAGAGCTGCAAGACAAATTGTTAACCATGGACACATTTTAGTAAATGATGTTAAAGTTGACATTCCATCATATACTTGTAAACCTGGAGATGTAATTTCAGTTAAAGAAAATTCTTTAGACCATGCTGGTATTAGAGAAACAATTGAACTAGGAATTAAAACTCCTGCTTATGTAGAATTTGATTCTAAAAAACTTACTGGAAAATATGTTAGAATTCCAGATAGAAGTGAATTAAATCAAGAAATTAATGAACAATTAATCGTTGAGTTCTACAATAGATAATCAAAAAAAGAAGATCACTCTTCTTTTTTTATTGGTTTTAAAATAACATATGCAGTTTCATTACCTAGATTATCTTTTACTTTAGCAAATTTATCAAATTTCAAATTTTCTATTGAGGATGGTATATCATTAAGCATTTTATTATATTTTAAGATGCTAGATCTTATTTCATTATTAACTTGATAAGCATTTTCAAAATCCACTATTGCATTTGCAATAAAAACTTTTTTCTTACGATTAAAATCATTTTCATTAATTTCTAAATTATTAAGTTTTTCTTTTAAAAGTTCTATTAATTTTTTAGCATAAGATGTAACTGCTTCAAATAAAATTAAAGCATAATCATCATTTTGCGTAAACGTATAAGAAAAATCATCAACTAAATGGTTATTACGAATATGTTCATAAAACTCTGATGTACCACTAAAATTATTTCTAAGAAGTATATTCATATACATACTAAGTTCCAACTTGCTATAATCTTTATATTTCTTTTTATCTATTTTTAAACCATAATAAATGTTTTCTTTTGTAACATTAGTATTTATTACTGAAGAAGGAATATTAACTTTTTTAGGTTCTTTCATAGAAATTATCTTTGGATTTAAATATTTTTTATCATAGCTTTCATAAAAGTCCTCACAAAGTTTTATTACTTCATAATGATTAACATTACCAGTTACAACTAAAAACATATTTTCTGGATGATAAAAAGCATCAAATACATTTTTAGCATCCTCTATACTAATACTTTTTATATCTTCTTCATCACCAGTAACTAAATATTTATGGTTATCATATTTATAAATATTATTAAGAAGTTCAAAATAGCCTTCATTAAAGGGATTATTTTTAGTCATTTTGGCTTCCTCAATAATAATAGGTTTTTCTTTACTTACAAGTTCTTTAGTAAAATAATCATTATTAACAAAGTATAGTAAATGATTTAAGTTATCTTTTAAATTATCGTTTGTAGTAACTTCATAACAAGTATGGTCAAAGGTTGTATAAGCATTTACATAACTTCCAATTTTATAAAAATAATCATGTGCAGTTTTATTATTCTCTTCATTAAATTTAATATGCTCTAAAAAATGAGCCATTCCATTTGGAACTTTAATATCTTTTTTATTTACCTCAAAGTTAGTATGAACGCTACCATATTTAACTGTTAAGGTAAGATTAATATCACTAGATTCTTTACACTCCCAAATATAAATATTAAGACCACAGTCTAATTTATGATGATAAACTATTTCGTCAGTTCTTTCTATTTTAATTTTTTCCATTTTGATCCTCACACAAAGCATAAATTACATTTAATTTTAATTTTTTTACAAAAGTAATAATGTCACTTTTAGTAACCTTTTTTATATGCTCTTTTTTCTCTTCGAATGTATAATCATTTACAAATTTTTGAGAAATATAGTTATTATTTATTCCTGATTGACTATTTGAATTTAATTCAATATTATTTATTATATTGTTTTTTGCATTATTTACATCTTCATCGGTAAACTTACCTTTGACCATTTCACTAACACTTTTCTTTATTAAAGTAACTGCTTTATCAATATTTTCTTTACTAAGGGAAACATCAACCTCGAAAACATTATCAAAAACATTTAAAACACTTGATACTCTATAGCATAATCCATTTTCTTCGCGCAAATATTTATATAGTTTTGAGGATAGTCCTCCAGAGCCTATAATATAATTAAATACTGGGTATACACTTCTTCTTTCTTCCTCGGTAATATCATTAATATTATAAAGCATTACTAAAGATGATTGTTTAAATGTAGATTTATCCATCTTAACTACTGGTTTCTTTCTTTCAATATTTTTTACATAATATTTGAAATCCATATAATTTACTCTATTATTATGATAATTATCTTTGATTAAAGATACTGCCCTATTCATATCTAAATTACCCATTACAAAAATATCAACAATACTATTTTGCATTATATATAAATATTCTTTATATAATGCTTCCCTAGTTATAGCTTTAACTTCCTCTTTAGTACCAGTTACTGATAAAGCAGAGATTGAATTTTTATCAAGAGTGTCAAAAGCATTATCAAAAGCAAGCTGCATAGCATTTTCTTTTGTACTATCAATATCAAGGTAAAGTTCATTTTTACCATTTTCAAAAGAAACCTTTTCAAATTCATTATTTTTTACATTAGGAAATAATATCATATCAAATAAAAATTTTATTACATTTTCTAAATAATCTTTTTCACTCATATATTCTGGATTAATAAAATTTACTCTAAATGTTAGTGAGGTAACATATCCTTTTCTACTTATACCTGTATTATAATAAATATTATATAAATCCTCTTTTTTAAGGGCTAAATTTCTAAGTGAATCATACTCTTTATTACAAGTTCCCATTACCTCACACAAAAGACTTACAATAGGAAATCTTTCTTTATCAGTTTTAAATCTAAATACAACCTCAATATCACTAGTTTTAAATCTATCGTATTTTAAAGTATGAATTTTATATGAATTTTTATCTATAGTATTATATTCCATAACTCTCCTTCTTAATTATTATGTATTAATTTTCTTTATTTAAACAAATTTTTTTATAAGATGATATAAAATAATCATCAGTCATACCAGATATATAATCAAGTACTATTCTTTCATTAGAACTTTCTAAATATTTTTCATCCATATTATTTAAATAAGAATAAAATATTGGGCTATCATAATTCTTGGTTTTTAAATCGTTTAAAAAGCCATCGAAAACTGTTCTAAACATATTATTTATAAGTTCTTTTTCCTTAACTGTATAGGCTTTACCATAAATATGTTCATAGTTAAAATCCTTTAATTTAGAGATTGCATTAAATACTTCATCACTCATTTTTATATAACTTTTACCTTCACTTTCAGTTATTATATCAGTAATTATTGTATTAACTATTTCTCTATTAGTTTTACCTAAAACATTTACTATATCTTTTGGAATTTCTTCAAAAGATACAAGTCCCATTCTTACACCATCTTCGATATCTCTACCTAAATAAGCAATTATATCACTTATTCTTACTATACATCCCTCAAGGGTCATTGGTCGAAGATATTTGGCTACCTCTAAAGATTTATAAGATTCAAAATATTCCTTTAAAAAATCTTCTTTAGTTTTTGGTTTAATATAATATTCATTTGAAACAAGTTCACCATTATGACACATTATTCCATCAAGCACCTGAAGGCTAATATTTTGACCTTTACCATAGTTTTCAACAAACATTAGGTTTCTAACACTGTTTATGTTATGCATAAAATAGCCTTCGCCTACTTCTTTACTTATTTCATTTAAAACTCTTTCACCTACATGTCCAAAAGGTGTATGTCCAAGATCATGGCCAAGGGCTGCCGCCTCGATTAAATCCTCATTTAAATTAAGTGCTCTTCCTATAGTTCTTGCAATTTTAGAAACATACTGTACATGAATCATTCTTTTTTGAATATGATCATTCTTAGTTTCGGTAAAAACTTGAGTTTTATCCATATATCTTACATAAGATAGTGAATAAATAATTCTATCTATATCTCTAAAAAAACCTGGTCTAAAATCCTCGGATTCCTTTTCAAATCTAATTACTTTATCATCAGTGCAAGCATACTCACTTAAATATTTATTATGTTTACGCATATTTTCATATATTTTTTTATCCATCATTATCACCTATAAAATATTATATATGATTTTGACTAAAAAAAAAAGATAGTTTACATTTTTAGTTTACTATCTTCATAAAGATTTAATTCATTTTCACATTCACTTACAAGATTATAAATTAAATTTAGTTTCATATTAATAAATCTTGTATCTTTTTCTTCTTTTTCAAAAATATTTAAAAATAATTCATGTACAATAGCTATTTTACAAGCAACTTCTGTAGAACTATCACATCTTCCATAAAGTTCTAAAAGTTTTCTTTTTAAATAATTAATTTTTTGTTTATCTTCCTCAGTAAAATTATTCATATTATCTTCCCTTTCCATAAGTTTTTTCATAATTTAAAAGTGCATCTTTTATTTCATCAATGACTCTCTCACAATTATAAATTTTTCTTTTAATATAAGGTATCATTAAAAATTGACCATTTCGCATACATTCATAAATTTGCTTATTATAACGATTAATTTCATCTTGTCTAATTAAAAGTCCATATTCAAGCATACCTTTATAATATTTTAACTCATCTTCAGTATATTCCATAAACCCTCCTTAGGTAATTAATATTATACTATAAATAGTAATGATTTTAAATAGGTAAATGGTATAGTATTAGTACCTATTTTTTCCTAGTCATATATTCATAATCAATTTTTAATATATTACATAATCTATACAAAAAAAAACTCTATTAACATTTCTAGTTTTATCATTTTCAATACTACTAAGGGTGGAAATAAAAATATTTGATAATTTTGATTGTGTTTTTAAAGATAATTTTCTATTTATTCTATCTTGTCTAATTAAATATCCAATTTTATTTATAAACATTCCTCCTTTACTTAATTTATTGTATAAAAAAACAGACCATAAATTTATGATCTGCTCGATTAATTGTAATTTGAGATTAATTTATATCAAATTCAATATAAATTTTTTCTGCGACATTTGATGAGTATGGAAGATTTTCTTCTGAGGTAAAATACCTTACCAATCTATATTTACCACTCTTTAATTTATCGTATCCATAAGTCCAATCAATTGTTTCTTCTTTTTCTTCATTTGTTTTTATATTATATAAAATAGCATTCCAAACCAAAGTTTCTTTTGGCTCAAATGAAACATATTTACCATTTTCGTATTTTTCTAACGAATATTGTGGTCCATAATAGTATGTTTGATCAGTATTATTTTTCATAATCAAGGTTAATCCACTATTAGTTAATGTATTGTTCTTAATTGTCATTAAAATACTTTCATTATTACTTCTAATATATTTTTCCATTGAATTATATTCATCGCCATTTATTCTATAAATTCCATTATAAGGTATTTCAATATACATTTTCCCATTTTTCTTGTAAACAAATAATGTTGATTGCTTATCATCTTTCAAATCAAATTCAATTTTTATAATATCTTCTGCATTTACTGGATAGTCTTGTATGCTTTCTTCATCTGTAGTTCTTCCTTTACCACTACCACTCAATACATAAATAATATCTTTGATTTCTTCGGTATCTGTAATTTCTTTTTTATTATCATTTTTTTCAAATAAAATGCTCTCAACATTTTCTTCTTTAGGAATTGATAATTCGTACTTTTTCTTTCCTCCACACCCTGTTATTCCTAAAACCATAAACCCACAAATTAAAATAGTTAAAATTGTTTTTTTCATAAATACCATCCTTTCAACAAATTCCAATTTTTTACTTTGTTTACATTTTATATTATAACATTTATTGCAAAAATTATAAAGAGGAAACTAATTTGTTTCCTCTTCGTTTATTTTTTCAAAATTTACTTCTTCAACTTTAGTTTCATCAATAACTTCAGGTTTTTCATCCATTAAGTTTTCCTCTAAAGCTTCAGTTGCATCAGTTTCCATAAATTGTTTTTCAAGAGCAATATCAATATTTGAATATTCAGTAGCACCAGTACCTGCTGGGATAAGTTTACCAATAATAACGTTTTCTTTTAAACCTTTTAAGTAGTCAACTTTACCTTTAATAGCAGCATCTGTAAGTACTCTTGTAGTCTCTTGGAATGAAGCTGCTGATAAGAATGAATCAGTTTCAAGAGATGATTTAGTAATACCAAGCATAATTGGAAGTCCTTTAGCAGGAACTCCGCCTGCAAGAAGTACTGGTTTGTTTCCTTCATTAAATGTTTTAAGTGAAACAGATAAGCCCTCAACAAATTTAGTATCTCCTGGATCTAAGATTCTCATCTTATTAATCATTCTCTTAACAATAATTTCAATATGTTTATCGTTAATATCAACACCTTGAAGTTTATATACACTTTGAATTTCTTTTAGAATGTATTCTTGAGCAGTAAGTGGGTCAGTAACAGCAAGTAATTCTTTAGGAGCAATAACACCTTCAGTAAGTTTATCTCCTGCTTCTACTTTATCACCAACACTAACTCTAAGTTTCATATTATAAAGTGTTGTATGTTCTCTTGAACCAGCATCGTTTGCAACTGTAATAATATGTTTACCACCATTTTCCTCAATTTTAGTTACAGTACCAGTAATTTCAGAAATAGTAGCTTTATATTTAGGCGTTCTAGCCTCAAATAATTCTTCAACTCTTGGAAGACCTTGTGTGATATCATCTTCACCGGCAACTCCACCTTTGTGGAAGTTTTTCATTGTAAGCTGAGTACCAGGTTCACCAATTGATTGAGCAGACATAATACCTACAGCTTCACCAGTTTCAACTAAGTTACCTGTAGCAAGATTTCTACCATAACATTTTTGACAAACACCGTTTTCAGTTTTACAAGTAAGTGAAGAACGAATTTCAACTTGTTTAATACCAGCCTTTTTAACTTTTTGAACAACAGCTTCAGTAATCATTTCACCAGATTCACATAATACTTTTTTAGTTTCTGGATCAATAATCTTTTTAGCGGCAAATCTTCCTAAAATTCTTTCTTCAAGAGGTTCAATTACAGAACCATCTTTATCATTTAATAAGTCTTTAACAACTACACCATGGATTGAACCACAATCATGTTCTTTAACAATGATATCTTGAGCAACATCTACAAGTCTTCTTGTTAAGTAACCAGAGTCAGCAGTTTTTAAAGCAGTATCGGCAACACCTTTTCTTGAACCATGTGTTGATAAGAAGAATTCTAGAACTGAAAGTCCTTCCATAAATGATGATGTAATTGGGATTTCAACTGTATCACCATTTGGTTTTGCCATTAAGCCTTTAAGACCTGCAAGTTGGGTAAAGTTTGTAACCTCACCACGCGCACCTGAATTCATCATCATGAATATTGGGTTATCAAAATCACCAGCACTCATTTCTTTAAATTCATTTTTAACGTTTTCAGTACATTTAGACCAAATTGCAATTACAGCTTCATGTCTTTCTTCTTTAGTAATAATACCACGTTTAAATTGTTTATTAACTTTATCTACCGCCGCTTTTGCCTCTGCAATAAATTCTTCTTTTTTATGTGTAGTTTTGATATCTGCATAAGATACTGTAATACCAGCTATAGTTGAATACTTAAATCCTTGATCTTTTAATTTATCAAGCATTATAGATGTTTCAGTAGTACGATATCTTTTAAATACTTGAGCAATTAATGATTTTAATGTTCCTTTTACAAAAGGTGATACTAAAGGCATTTCTTTAATAGCCTGTGGAATATTAGTTCCAGGTTCTAAGAAATATTTCATTGGTGTAATACCTTCGATATTATCTTTTGAAGGTTCATTCATATAAGGGAATGAATCTGGGAATATTTCATTAAATTTAAGTTTTCCTACTGTAGTAACTAAATATTTACCTTGTTGTTCATCAGTAAATAACTTATGTTTAAATGAACTTGCTGGTATAGCAATTCTTGTATGTAAAGTAATTTCTTTTCTCTCATAAGCCATTAATGCTTCATTTTCATCTTTAAATACTCTACCTTCGCCTTCTTCTCCAGCTTTTTCAATAGTTAAATAGCAGTTACCAAGTACCATATCTTGTGAAGGTGTAACAATTGGTTTTCCATCTTTTGGATTTAAAATGTTGTTAGCACCAAGCATTAGTAGTCTTGCTTCAGCCTTTGCTTCTTCAGAAAGTGGTACGTGAACAGCCATTTGGTCACCATCGAAGTCAGCATTAAATGCAGCACATACAAGTGGATGTAGTCTAATTGCTTTACCACCAATTAATATTGGTTCAAATGCTTGAATACCAAGTCTGTGTAGAGTTGGTGCACGATTAAGCATTACAGGATGCTCAGTAATAACATCCTCGACTATATCCCAAACACATTCATTTCTAGTTTCAATTAATTTTTTAGCTCCTTTAATATTATGAGCAAGTCCACGTTCTACTAAACCATGAATAACATGTGGTTTAAATAGTTCAAGAGCCATTTCTTTTGGAAGACCACATTGATACATTTTAAGGCTTGGTCCAACTACGATAACTGAACGTCCTGAATAATCAACTCTCTTACCAAGTAAGTTTTGTCTAAAACGACCTTGTTTTCCTTTAAGCATTGAAGATAAACTTTTAAGTGGTCTATTAGAAGATGCTGTTACACTTCTTCCACGTCTACCATTATCAAGTAATGAATCTACAGCTTCTTGAAGCATTCTCTTTTCATTTTGAACAATGATTGATGGAGCTCCAAGTTCAAGTAATTTTTTAAGACGATTATTACGATTAATAATTCTTCTATAAAGGTCATTTAAGTCAGATGTAGCAAATCTACCACCATCTAGTTGAAGCATAGGTCTTAACTCTGGAGGTATAACTGGAATAACATCAAGTACCATCCATTCAGGCTTATTACCAGATTCAATAAATGAATCTAAACAATCAAGTCTTTTAACAAGACGAACTCTTTTTTGTCCAGTTGTATTTTCAAGTTCTTCATGAACTTTTTCAATTTCTTTTTTAAGGTCAACTTGTTTAAGTAGTTCCTTAATAGCTTCAGCACCCATTCCAACTTTGAATGTATTACCATATTTTTCATATAAATTTCTATATTCTTTATCAGAAATAGTTTGTTTATGTTCAAGTGGAGCTGTTCCTGGATCAATTACTACATAACTTACGAAATATAATACTTCTTCCAAATCTCTTGGAGACATATCTAGTACAAGGCCCATTTTAGATGGAACGCCTTTAAAGAACCAGATGTGAGAGCAAGGTGCAGCAAGTTCAATGTGTCCCATTCTTTCTCTTCTTACTTTAGAAAGAGTAACCTCTACACCACATCTATCACATATAATATTTTTATATCTAAGTCTTTTGTATTTTCCACAGCTACATTCAAAATCTTTTGTAGGTCCGAAAATCTTTTCACAGAATAATCCGTCTCTTTCTGGTTTTAATGTACGATAGTTAATTGTTTCAGGTTTTTTAACTTCGCCATAAGACCAAGAACGAATCTTTTCAGGGGATGCTATGGAAACCTTAATTCCCTTAAAGTTACTAACATCTATCATTATTCTTCACCTTCCCCTTCCATATCATCTATATCATCTGGAAATTCCAAATCATCAAGTGATGGTTCTTCATCTTCATCATCAAAGTTATCTTCCTCTTCATCAAATGATTTACTTGGTTCAGGAAGTACTTCTTCATCAGTAGATAAATCAATTTCATCAATTCTTAAATTATCATTAGATTCATCATCTTTTTCTTCAATATCTTTAAATTCTAATAATTCATCATCATTTGTAAGAACTTGTACATCTAAGCATAATGCTTGGAATTCTTTAACAAGTACTCTAAAGCTTTCTGGAACACCTGCTTGATTAACAAGTTTACCTTTTACTAAAGCTTCATATACTTTAACACGTCCTACAATATCATCGGCTTTAACAGTTAAGATTTCTTGAAGTACATGAGCAGCACCATAAGCATAAAGTGCCCAAACTTCCATTTCTCCAAATCTTTGTCCACCAAATTGTGCTTTACCACCTAAAGGTTGTTGAGTAATAACACTATAAGGTCCTGTTGCTCTTGCATGAAGTTTATCATCAACCATATGATGAAGTTTTATCATATACATAACACCAACAGCAATTTTATTGTCAAATGGTTCACCTGTACGTCCATCATATAAAGTCATCTTACCATCAGGACTCATCTTAGCATCTTTCATTTGCTCAGATACATCTTCCCAAGTAGCAGAATCAAATACTGGGGTAGCATAATGTCTACCTAAAATCTTACCAGCCATTCCTAAATGAAGTTCTAGAATTTGACCAACGTTCATACGAGATGGAACACCAAGTGGATTAAGCATAATGTCTACTGGACGACCATCTGGCATAAATGGCATATCTTCCTCAGGTACTACTAAAGAAATAACACCTTTATTACCATGTCTTCCTGACATTTTATCTCCGACTTGAATTTTTCTCTTTTGAACTATATAAACTCTTATAACTTTTTGAACACCAGCAGCAAGTTCATCTGAGTTTTCTTTTGTATAAATTTGTACATCATGAACAATACCATCAGCACCATGATCTACTCTAAGTGAAGTATCTCTAACTTCTCTTGTTTTTTCACCAAAGATTGCATGAAGTAGTTTTTCTTCAGAAGTAAGTTCTTGCATTCCTTTTGGAGTTACTTTACCAACAAGAATATCGCCTTCTCTAACTTCTGTACCAATTCTTACAATACCATCAGCATCAAGATTTTTACGAGCATCTTCAGAAACATTTGGTATATCACGAGTAATTTCTTCAGGTCCTAGTTTTGTATCACGACACTCAATATCATAGTGAGAAATATGAAGTGAAGTATATGCATCATCTTTAACAAGTCTTTCATTTAAGATAACGGCATCTTCATAGTTATAACCCTCGAATGTCATGAAAGCAACTGTCATATTCTTACCTAATGCAAGTTCTCCTTTATCACAAGAAGGACCATCTGCAATAACTTGTCCAGCATGAACTTTATCGCCTGCTTTAACAATTGGTCTATGGTTTACACATGTTGATGCATTACTTCTTTCAAATGTAGAAAGATAATAAGTATCACATGATTTACCATTATTTATAACAATTTTTTTACTATCAGCATAATCAACTACACCAGCAGTTTTAGAAAGTACACAACTTCCTGATGATGATGCAGCAATATATTCAACACCAGTACCAACTATTGGAGCTTCACTTGTAAGAAGTGGAACTGCTTGTCTTTGCATGTTAGCACCCATAAGTGTTCTTTTTGCATCATCGAATTCCAAGAACGGAATACAGCTTGTAGTTACGGCAACAACTTGACTTGGAGCAACGTCTACATAATCAACTTCTTCACGTTTAACAATTACGTTATCACCATTAACACGTACAAGAACTTCATCATCAATAATTCTATTATCTTTATCAAGTTTTACAGTTGCTTGTGAAATATAATAATCAGTTTCTTCATCTGCAGTCATATAAATTATATCTTTATCAACAACGCCATTATTTACTTTATGGTAAGGAGTTGTAATAAATCCATATTCATTAACTTTAGCATAACCAGCAAGAGATGTAATAAGACCTATATTTTGTCCCTCTGGTGATTCAATTGGACATATTCTTCCATAGTGAGATGAGTTAACATCTCTTACTTCCATACCAGCTCTTTCTCTTGAAAGTCCTCCTGGTCCTAAAGAAGAAAGTCTTCTCTTATCAGTAAGTTCAGCAATAGGGTTAACTTGATCCATAAACTTAGAAAGTTGTGATGAACCAAAGAACTCTTTTAATACTGCAGTTACAGGTCTAATATTAATTAATGTTTTTGGTGTAACATTTTCAAGTTCTTGAGTAGTCATTCTTTCACGAATAACTCTTTCCATACGAGCCATACCAACTCTAAATTGATTTTCAACTAGCTCACCAACTTGTCTTACACGTCTATTTCCTAAATGATCGATTTCATCTTCATTACCAATATTATAATGTAAATCAATATAATATGATAAAGATGCATAAACATCAGGAATAGTAAGTCTTTTTTCAGTTACACTACTATCAGTTCCAATTAAAGTAAGAACTTTTTTGCCATCAATCTTATCATAAACTTTTAAAGTTTGAATCATTTTAAAATCATCAAGTTCTTCATTAATTGTAGCTTCTTTTAAATTTAATCCACCAGCAAAAGCAACTTTTAATTTTTCAAGAATATCTTTAGTAATAACATCACCTTTTTTAGCAATTTCTTCACCATTAAATTTAATGTTTTCAGCTAAAGTACATCCAAGTATTCTTTCACAAATAAACATTTTTTTGTTAAATTTGTATCTTCCTACTTTTGCTAAATCATAACGGAATCTATCAAAGAATCTAGTGATTAATTGGTTTTTAGCACTATCAATTGTTGCAGGTTCTCCTGGACGAAGTTTTTCATAAATTTCAAGTAATGCTTCATCAGTATTATTTGTAATATCTTTTTCTAAAGTATTTTTTACAAATTCATTATCACCAAATAATTCAATGATTTCTTCATCAGTGGAAAGTCCAAGTGCACGTAAGAATGTTGTAACAGCTACTTTTCTAGTACGATCTATTCTTACATAGATTACACCTTTAGCATCTGTTTCATATTCAAGCCATGTACCTTTATTAGGGATTATTTCTCCACTAACAATTCTTCTACCATTTTTATCTATTTCTCTTTTGAAATAAATAGATGGAGAACGAACAAGTTGAGATACAATTACTCTTTCTGCACCATTTATGATAAATGTACCAGCATCTGTCATAAGTGGTAAATCACCTAAGAATATCTCTTGTTCTTTTACTTCACCAGTTTCATGAAGGTAAAGTCTTGCTTGCACTTTAAGTGGTGCAGCATAGTTAACCATTCTCTCTTTTGCTTCCTTAATTGAATATCTTGGTTCATCTAAAGAATAGTCAGTAAATTCAAGTGAAATATTTCCAGTAAAACTTTCAACTGGAAAAAGATCCTCAAATACTTCTTTGATTCCATTTTCAATGAAATTTTGATAACTTTTCTTTTGGATTTCCAAAAGGTCTGCAAGTTCAAGAGTGTTACTTGATTTTGCGAAATTAATTCTTTCGCGATAGTCTCCGAATTTTTGTTTTTTATAAGCCACGATCTCACCCCATAATCTTATTTTTTTTGGACTATTTTTATGTTAAAAATAAACACGTCAACATTAAATAATTTTAGCAAAGAATAAAGTATTTTGTCAAGACATTTTACAGCAAAAAATGTAAAATCCTTTATCTTTTTCTTTTATTTCAACATTGTAATGTTCATTTAACAGTTTTTGTATAGATTTAGCACCTTGGTCCTTACGCATTACGAACCAAAGTCTTCCACCATCATTTAGATGTATTTTAGCATTAATAAGAAACTCTAATATAACTTTTTTACCAGCTTTTATCGGTGGATTTGTAATAATTACATCATATTTATCTAAAATATTTTCATACACATTACTTTCAATTACTTTAGCATTAACTTTATTTGCAGCAATATTTCTTTCACACAAATGTAATGCTCTTTTGTTAACATCACACATAGTTATATTTTTACCAGTTATCTTAGCAAGTGATATTCCTATTAATCCATAGCCACAACCTAAGTCTAAGATATTTTCATAATCAGATTCATTTTTTAAAAATGTTTCTATTAAAAGTCTACTTCCATAATCTAAATGATTTTTACTAAATACTCCGTTATCACTAAAAAAATCAATAGTTATGTTTTTATAATTATAACTAAGTGTCCTAATTTCACTTTTTAAATTTTGATTATTTGTAAAATAATGATCCATTTATTTCCCTTTTCTTTTCAAACTAATTTTATTATACAAAAAAAGACACGCTAAATCAAGTAGCAAGTGCCCTATTTTTACTATATAAAGTTTTTAATAAACTCCATAATTAAACTAAAACATGTTAAAAATAATATTATATATAAAAGCTCTTTTCTTTCAGATGAACTTTCCATTAAACTAACCCCCTTATTATCTTTTTCTATTTAAAGATAAACAATATTTATTATAATTACTTACCGCTTCATGAGTATTTTGAATACTTTCTATTTCACCATCACCATTTAAATGCCATATAAGGTCATCTTCAATGGAGTATGCATAACTATCTATTCCATTTAATTTAAAATAGCCAGAAACCTCATCACTATTTTTAAATACTGGTACTTTTTGACCTTCATAAAATTTCTCTAATATTGACTCTAAATGTTGAAATGGTCTACCCCAGAAATACTCTAAAGCATCATCATAAGTAAGTTCAGGTTCTAAACCATAACTTGATTCATTCATAACTATTGTCATCATTTTTTCACGAGATTCTTTACTTACTTCAAATGTTTCTTCACTATATAAATAATTTGGTTCATATATATTACTTTGCTCTTCATTACTTTTCTTAATGCTATATGAAGTAGCACTTATACTAGCCACTAAACAAATACTTAATACTCCCTTAAATATTTTATTATTTTTCATAACTAATCCCCCCTTAGTTATTAACATTCTATCATATTTTTATAAAAATGTCAAATTAGTGTAAAGTTATCTAGATAAATCATCTATTTTTTCTAATACAATATTTTCATAGTAGTCTAGCATTTTGCTTGAATGTTCTTCTTTAAGATGGAGAATATAATCAAATATATTTGTAAGTTCTGTTCTTTCTAAACTATGTAAATAACATTTTAATTTATAAGTATCCTCTAAGTTTGTAAAACAGCAATCAGGATTTTGATTATCACTAGCATCTTTCCATTTAGAAATAATCTTTTTACATTCTTCTACATTAAGAGGATTAAAATAATCATCATAAATTTCAGGTACATAATCAATTTGCATATTATGGCTTAAAATATAACATTCAACTTCATAACTATGGTAAGCATAATAAATTAAGTTATGAATACATTTTTTTCTTAATAAATCATAAAATTTAGAATTATTTGACTTAATACCTAATTCGTCATTTAAAATTATCTTACTAGCATAACACATTGCATTATATTTATAAGTTTGATTATATTGAAAATATCTATCTAGTTCTTCTTGAGTAAAAGCAAAATCAGGAATAATTCGCGAAAGTTTTTCAAAGTCTTCCTCTTCATCAGAAAAATCATATTCTAATGGTTTTTCAAATTTAGCCATATAGGTTTGCACTATCTTTTCACTAGCTCTATATGTTTCATCATCAACTTCATCCATTGTAAATATAATATCTGCAAGATCAACATAATATTCAAGTTCTTCCTTTGTCATTTTATCTAGCATGCTCGTTTCAATTTTAATAAGTTCAAGAATATTTTTGCAAGATACTTTGGATTGTTCAAAATCATTATTTATTAAATCCATACATAGTTTTTTATATGCTTCACCAATCTTTTTATCATGTACAATTAATAATTCAAAACTATTACTATTTTTCATAAAACCACCCGCACAAGTATATTATCACGAAATAATGCTTAAAGCAAACTAAAAAATTGCAAGATTAACTTACAATTTCTAATTTATTCTATATGGATTTGAAGACGAACCGTCTCCTCCAACAATATTTATAATACCTGCATCTAGATATAAAACTGGACGAACTGGAAAATTAAAGCCTTTTACAGAATATTCATTTCCCTGAAAAACACTTCAAGTCATAACAATATATGTAGCATAAATAGAATCCAAAGAAGAAGGAGAAAGTAACCATTCACCATCTATATTTATTAGAAAACCACTTTGCGTATTAAACAACCAATCATTATTAGGACAATCACTATAGGATGAATCATCCCAATTATATAATTCTTTTGCTCTACAACTTGATTTATTTGTTGTTGTACCTCCAATGGTTGCATACCCATAATCGCTTGGATACATTAAACCTACTTGAGCATATACACTTGATGGATTACTACCATATATTGCACTTGTATTTCTTTCCTCTGTATATAATTTTTCTGTTGTTAAAGTTTCTAAATTTGATTCTGAGGCTCCTCCTAAATGCCATTTTGCTGAAATAATTTTTGAAATAATATTTTCATTATATTTGCCTATTACTAAAATAATATTATCTAAACAGGAATTATTTAATCTTTCATATAATGTTGATTCTGGCCAATTATTTGTCCCATTTTCATTCCATGAATATTCAGATGTGTCACCATAGTTACTTGTATCAATAATTTTAAGAAGCTTTTTTGTACCAGCACTAGTTGTTCCATCCAAAGAAAATTCTTCAGCAAATAAGCCTATCATTCTAAATAATACAGTATCATTTCCGCATGTTCCACTTGTACGATTATCTAAACATATATAATTATTAGGATCTGTTCCTTCAAAACTATAACCATTTTCGTTTGATAAAATATATTTTGTTCCTGAAGCACCGCTTGAATCAAGTTCTGCATCAAGAGATATTTTTATGCCCAAAAAATCTATACTACTTTCATAATCAAAATATAAATAACATCTATCGCTTCCTATAAAGGAAAATTTTACTTTACCCGTGTTACTATCATAACTAAGTACTTTACCATTATTTTCACAATGTGTTTTTTCTTCGTTCAGTGTATAATTGCCCTTTGGAATTTCATTAGTGGTGGTTTCCACTCCATTACCATCACTAATTATTATTGCCAAATTATTTTGTTTTTTTCTTTTGCATTAGTTACTACATTTTTTCTTTTATAAGTTAAACATAAAGTAATAACTACCATAATAATAAGGGCGAACAAGTCAATTTTAATTTTTTTATTCATATATACTCCAATCCTACATAAATGTGCACTTTCATTTTCCTAAATGTTTATAATTTAAGAAAATACGAACAAGGTAAATATTGGAATTGCATGGATTTCATGTATTTTTAAATTAATGTAAAAAAAATTAACATATTCTACGCTAATTTTATAACTTTAAAACTAACTTATATCTTATTTTGACATGTTTTGTCGAAGGTCTTGCAATCATAAATTTTATATGTATAATAACTACTCGAACGTGCAGGAACTGGCGTTGCCACCAATTTTCAGGGGGTTTGAAATAAATCAAAAATTCTGGAAGGAGGATGATGCTTATGTCTAAAGATAAGATAATTAAATTCGAGTTTTTATTCATACTATTTCTGATTTGTTATTACAACTTTGATGCAATAGAAAACGCCGTTCAAGTTTTAGTAAAGTTATTATTGCTCATTATTGAGTTAATTATATCCTTGCTTGCCTGAATAGCGTTTTCATTCGAAACATAATGGCAACGCGAACTTCCTTCACGTTCACCTATTTATAATATATCATTTTCTTATATACTTATGCAAGAGGCTTATTTGTATAAAAAAATTAACATATTTCTATGCTAATTATAATCTATTACATTTTTAATAATTAATGGAAAGGAGAAACTGTAAATGAATAAATAACCTAAGGGTAAAATTGTTTTGGTTAGCAACTCCAAAAAATATAAAACATACCACTTAGATTAAGGTAACGTTCACCTCATTTACGTTCCCTATTTATAATATATCACTACTATGTACATTTATGCAAGAGATTTATTTGCCCCAAAATAAAAAAACGATAAAACGTATTTTTGTCATTCAATAAATTAGAGTAACTTTGAGAAAAAATTTTTTAGAAAAAGTATTTTTTCCAATTATTCATTATATTTGTTCAAAAACTTTTATTTACTCTTAATTTCAGCAAAAATTTAGAATTGTTTAGATTGTAAAAGCCTTATGTTTCAAGGCTTAAACTGCTGTTTCGATGTCTTTTAACTGCAAAACTTAAGAGATGCTTTACACGCATTTTTAGGCATAAATACGGGCAATGAAATAATTTCATATAAAAAAATTAAAGAAATTTTTAATACAATTTAAAAAACACCATAGTACGCATATTTTTTAAAAATTAAAAAGCTCTCAAACGCCGTGAATACAGGGTTGGGAGCTTTTTACCTTTTTTTAACTGTCAAACTTGAGACAATAACACACATTGTTAATTAAAAAAGGATGAAATTTAACATCCTAATATTCTTTCTTATAACAATCATGTTTCTCTAACAATATTAATTCTCTGATATTACATATGGATTACTCAAAGTTCCATCTCCCGTAAATTTTACTTTAGACGATAAACTTATAACAGGTCTAACCATAAAAGAATATGTAACATTTGTTGGGTGGGCTCCTTGACCTATTAGTATCATTTGAGCAAAATTATTAAAATTAAATGGTGTTATAGTGGATGCACCATTATTACAAACAGAATCAAAAAAGGCATTTTCATCTATTGTTATCAAACCTACAGGGTAAGTAAGAGCACTATTTCCTAATCCATTTATAGTATTAACAGTAAATCTATCATCATTAGTCGGGCATGAAAATGTTGGTTGCAAAGTTCCGTCCCATAGTGAACTAGTTGCACCTGGTATGCGTTTTTCAAAACCCCTATAGTAATAATTTACACCGGTTGAACTCCAATCTTGAAATGTTGCAAAGTTATTTTCCGTTAAAGAAGCACTTCGATCATTACAAAAAATAGTATCTGTAACATATTTAGAATCTTCGGTTGATAAAGACGTTGTTTTATACCAATTATCAATAAACAATTTTATAGTACTATTGTCTTTAAAACCATGCTGCTTTCCTATTTCATACATATAACCGACATACTCTGCCTTGTCATTATATTCATTATATTGTGAAGAACCAATTCCCATTTTTCCATAACTAGATTCCACATTATTTGAATAAATTATTCTAATTGAGTTATCACCATTTATTCGAATTATATTCCAATAAATATCAACCGTCTCCATTCCTTTATAAGTTGGTTTTGAATCTATCCATGTACCAGCATCAGAACATTCACTTTTTGTTACTCCAATTACATAACCAAAATCAGATGAATAACATAATCCATTTGCTGATGTACATTCTTCCTGTGTTTTAATTACCCCAATGTCAATAACCCTTTCAAGACTTGAATTGAAATATCCTACATTAACTTGCTGATCATTATAAATACATTTTGCTTGAGGTTCTTTACCAAACTTTACCCAGTTATTACTCCATCCTGGTGAGTTAAAAAAATAAGTTGTTCCTAAATCATCTTTGGCAGCATACATACCATTTTCACCAACTGGGCTTAAATTGACATATAATGTACCCTTCGCTTTTATTGCAGTTTTACCGCCATTATTATTTAATATTTGCAAGTAACCATAAGGAGCATAATCAAAATATAAATAGCAACTATCTGTTCCAATAAATGAAAAACTTACTTTTCCTAAAATATTGTCATAATTAAGTATTTTCCCATTATTCTTGCAGTAACTTTTTTCATAATTTAATTCATACAAACCTTTGGGAATATCCTTTGAAGTTGTTTCTACTCCATTTTCATCCTTTATGATTATTGCTAAATTATTTTGCTTTTTCCTTTTAGTTTTATTTATCTTATTTCTACTTTGATAAATATTATTAACTAAAAATATACCTCCGATTAATACTAGCAAAAATGTTAATATAATTATAATTTTTTTATTTTTCATATTTATGTCATTCCTCTTAAAACTATTGCATGTTTTATTTTTCTTTTTCAGGTATCTGTGCAATTATAACTGCCGCAAACACAAGCACACATCCTACAGCCTCTCTTATGCTTAACACTTCATGCAGAATCAGCCATCCGGCAAGCACTGCAAACACTGATTCAAGACTCATAACTATAGATGCAACCGCCGGTTTTGTATATTTCTGTCCTATTATCTGCAATGTATATGCAATTCCATTGGACATAACACCTGCGTATAATATTGGAACTGCTGCTTTTACAATATTTCCTATATCGGGTTTCTCAAAAACTAATGCCAGAATAAGTGATATTACGGCACATGTTGCAAATTGTATACATGACAGTTTTATTCCGTCTTCAGACGAAAAATGTTCTACCGCAAATATATGGCACATAAAACACACCGCACATAAAAGCAGGCAGATGTCCGCCGCATATATACCTGAAAACCCACCTTTCATGCATAAAAGATACATTCCGCTTATACATCCAATAACAGACAATACAATTACCGGACGTATTTTTTTCTCAATAAGTGCTGTCAACACAGCAACCATAACAACATATGTTGCCGTCAAAAATCCGGCTCTTCCGGATGCTGCCACTCCCTTAGGATATATGCTTATTCCGTATTGCTGTAACGACATTGCCGTACATAATACGCAGCCACATATAATTCCGCCTTTTATCGGCCATTTTGTTTTAAGCCGATACTCATCTGATGTTATTTCCTGTTTTACATTCTTATTTGTTGACAGACGTACAACCATTATCACTATTACAAGAAATGCCGCTCCTACAAAGGAACGGCTTGCATTGAACGTAAATGTACCAACATTCTGGGAACCACTTGTCTGTGCAACAAAAGCGGTTCCCCAGATAAAAGCTGCCAGCAGTAA